>Ga0129314_1000139_pt1 | contig 96373 bp, 93 predicted proteins | sample O1111metagenome_FD_94431 | JGI IMG/M metagenome (GOLD analysis project Ga0129314, IMG submission 94431) | Orangutan individual fecal microbial communities from fecal samples from Wisconsin, USA - O1111 metagenome | ecosystem: Host-associated > Mammals > Digestive system > Large intestine > Fecal...
CAAAAGCGGGATACGCTGTTCTCCCATTCGTATTTCCGGCTTGCGGCGTCGGCGCATGGCATGAGCGCCAGCGAACTTTTATCGTCGCGGCTGATGTTTCCCACGCCCCTTGCCTCCGACAAGGGGACCGCCAGGGATGCGGCAAGCCTGGATGTGTACCTGTCCGACAATGGGATTTTCCGAAAGCGGAACAAAAACGGCTCGATCTGGAGCCTGTCGCTGTCCGCAGCGGTGTTTTACCTGACCCCGGTGGCGTCGGACGGGTTCCGCTCCACGCTGAAACCCTCTGCCTACGACCCGGCGAAGAAGGACGGGAACCTGTCGGCGCAGGTGGTATTCCAGGAGCAGCCGGTGTCGGACACGGCGGCCCTGAACCCGGACTGGGTGGAATGGCTCATGGGCTTCCCCCAGGGATGGACGGACGTACCCTCTGGGACCGGGAACCCGATGGAATCCCCCGCATGACGGAGCGGATGGACGGGCGGGCCCTGCGGCTGAAAACGCTGGGGAACGCGGTCTGCCCTCCCCAGGCGTACCCGATCTTCCGGTATATCGCCATGATTGAAACTGGCGCCTGTATTGATATTTGCCCTTACGGAAAGGCGGGTGAGGAAACATGAAGGAACTGAAAGCGGCCGATAAGGTCACGCAGAAGATGACCCGTGACGGTGCGGCGGAGGAAAACCTTGCCACGGGCGAGGTGACAAACATCAGTGGGCGGGAGGCGGAGGCTGACCTTTCCGCTTCGGAAGAATCCACCGCCGCAGCGGAGGCAGTGGCGGAGCGGATCATCCGCGCCCATGACCGGCACCAGGCGAAGCAGGCAGCCAGGGCGGAGGCGGAAACGGTCCGAGCAGGATCGGAGGCCAGGAGCCGCCCTTCCTCCCGGCTGCAATTTACCGACGAGGAACGGGCGGCCCCGGATTTGCAGAAAGCCATCCGGCGCTCTGACCGGGCGGCGGACCGGCTGGACGCGGCGAAGGCCGCCATCCCTACAAAGAAGGTCCTGAGAACGGAACGTGTCTTTGACGAAGCGGCAGGCAAAGGCCGGACACGGCTGCGTTTTGAGGAAGTGGAGAAAAAGCCTAACGGACACCTGCGGCACAACCCGCTTTCCCGTCCTGTGCAGGAATTGAAAGCAACCGCCCACGGGGAGGTCCGCAAGGCAGAACAGGAAAATGTGGGCGTGGAGGCCGGGCACAAGGGCGAGGAACTGGCGGAGCGCGGGATCGCCCGCGGGGCCGGCTCTGTCCGGGGAACCCTCCGGGAGCGGCGGATGAAGCCCTGGCGGGACGCGGCAAAGGCGGAGCAGGCCTCCATCCGGGCAAACGCCGATTTCCTTTACCAAAAGGCGCTCCATGACGATCCGGGGCTGGCCGCCGCGAACCCGATCTCCCGGTATTTACAGAAGAAGCGTATCCAGAGGAATTACGCAAAAGAGATACGCCGGGCCGAAAAAACGGCGAAGAATACCGCCGCCACGGCAAAAAGCGCGGCGCAGAAGGCAAAGGACGCCTTCAAGGAAACCTTCCTGTATATCAGGCGCCATAGCCGGGCGGTCCTTCTGATTATCGGGATCGGGGCCTGTGTGGGGCTTCTGTTCGGCGGGATGTCCTCCTGCTCCATGATGGGAGGCTCCGGGGTGGGCGGCGTCTTTATGACCTCCTATCTCTCCGAAGATGCGGATATGCTGGCGGCGGAGGCGGCCTATGCAGGATTGGAGGCGGAGCTTCAAAATGAGCTGGACCATTATGAATCCTACCATCCGGGCTATGACGAGTACCGTTTCGATCTGGACGAGATCGGCCATGACCCCTATGTGCTGATCTCCATCCTGTCGGCCTTCCATGAAGGGGTGTTCACCATTGACGAGGTGGGGCGGGAATTGCAGGAGCTCTTTGACCGGCAATATACGCTCACCCAGACCGTGACGGTGGAGGTGCGCTACCGGACGGAGACGCACACCGACCCGGAAACCGGCGAGGAAAGCAGCGAGGAAGTCCCCTACGATTATTACATCTGTACGGTCACGCTGGAAAATTTCGACCTCGCCCATCTGCCGGTCTACCTGATGAATGAGGAACAGCTATCCCTGTATGCCGCCTATATGAGCACCCTGGGCAACCGCCCGGATTTGTTCGGCGGCGGGGAATATCCAAACGCCTCCGCCCTGCAGGAACCCACCTACTACGATATCCCCCCGGAGGCCCTGGAGGATGAAACCTTTGCGGCCATGATCTCCGAGGCGGAAAAATACCTGGGGTATCCCTATGTGTGGGGCGGTTCGTCCCCTTCCACATCCTTTGACTGCTCCGGGTTCGTCTCCTGGGTCATCAACCATTCGGGATGGAGCGTGGGGCGGCTGGGCGCCCAGGGGCTTTACAACATCTGCACCCCGGTATCTTCCTCCCAGGCAAAGCCCGGCGACCTGATCTTTTTTGTCGGCACTTACGACACGCCGGGCGTATCCCATGTGGGTATCTATGCGGGCGGGGGAATGATGATCCACTGCGGAAGTCCGATCTCCTACGCAAGCATTAACACAAGCTACTGGCAGGCTCATTATTTTAGCTTTGGCCGTTTACCCTGATCGGAGGTGGATGCCATGCTTACCTTGCAGCCGGTGTCCCTGGCAGACGCAAACGCCTTTGTTTCCCTCCAACACCGCCACCATAAGCCGGTCCGGGGGCACAAATATTCCCTGGGCTGCTTTAAGGAAGGTACGCTCGTGGGTGTTGCGATCACCGGGCGGCCTGTCAGCCGGTATCTGGATGACGGGCTTACCCTGGAGGTCAACCGCCTCTGCACCGATGGCACCCGGAACGCCTGCAGCTTTCTTTATGGAGCGGCGGCGCGGGCGGCGAAGGCCATGGGATACCGAAAGATTATTACTTATATTTTGGATACGGAGGACGGGGCGAGCCTCCGGGCGGCGGGCTGGACCTGTGCCGGACTTGCCGGAGGAAAGGAGTGGACCGGAACACGCAGACCCGCCGAACCCCTGTATCCGGCGCAAATGAAATACCGTTATGAAAAAACGCTCAATGGGAGGTGATGATATCAACATTGTTTCTTATGGGGGCGGCGCGAACAGCACCGCCTTGCTTGTAGGGCTGTACCAGCACCGTATCCCCGTGGATTTGATCCTATTTGCGGATACGGGCGGCGAGCATCCCGGCACATACGAATACCTGGATACAATGGACTGCTGGCTGAAGGATCACGGGATGCCGGGGATCACCCGCGTCTATAAGACCACCCATGACGGAAAGCGGCTGACATTGGAGGATGAATGTCTGAAAAGCGGCACGCTGCCCTCTATCGCCTACGGCTTCAAGCGGTGTTCCCTGAAACACAAGATCGGGCCGCAGGAAAAATTCTGCAACAGCGACCCTTCCTGCCGCAAGGTATGGGACAGCGGGAAGAAGGTAGTCAAGTTTATCGGCTACGACGCCGGGGAGGCCCGCCGGAGCAGCAAGGTCCTGCTGAACGACCTGGCAGACCCCAAATACAGCAAATGGTATCCCCTGATGGAATGGGGATGGGACCGGGAGGAATGTGTCCGGGTGATTGAGGCGGCGGGGCTGCCCCAGCCGGGGAAGTCCTCCTGTTTTTTCTGCCCCAGTATGCGGGCGGAGGAAATCATTGACCTTCGGGAGAACCACCCGGATTTATTCCGGCGTGCGGTCGCCCTGGAGGATAACGCCCAGGCAAACTTAAAAACAGTCAAGGGCCTGGGACGCAGCTATTCATGGAAAGAACGATTCGGAAAGGAGTTTTGCACACATGGCAACAGTTGAAAAAATCCGCAATGACATTGCGAAAACGAAGGAGAAGATCGCCGAGCTTCAGAAGAAGCAGCGGGGGCTGGAGGCCCAGCTTGCGGAGGAAGAAAACCTGGAGATCGTCCGCATGGTCAAGGCCGTGAAGATGGATAACCGGGAGCTGACCGCCTTCCTGAAGGCCTACGCCAGCGGCCTGATTACGCTGCCGGAGGATATGATGGCGGCGGACAGCGGCGCGGAGGAAGGATACGGGGAAACGGAGGATTTTGGGCATGAGGAATAAAGCAATGACGCGGCTTACCGCCGCTTTTCTGGCGCTCCTGCTGTGCATGGGCGCTTTTTCCATGACCGCCTTCGCCTATGGCAGCGGGGCGCCCTATGACCCGGAGCCGGGGGCGGCGGAGATAGACGGGATTGATACCGGGGAAACTTCCGAAACAGAGGACGCCGGAAAAGATGACGGGACCGGGGCGGATTCCAAAACCGGGGATGCCGCAGGCACCCTTACGGAAGGGCAGATTTCCGATCTGCTCTCTGCCCTGGCGGGCCTCCGGGCGACCGTCTCCGTGACAGAGGACGGGATTGAGATTGCTTCCGAAGATGGCGCAAAGCAGACCGGCACCGTGACCACGGGCGGCGGGCGGCTGAACGTGCGGACCGGCGCGGGGCTGGACAACGACGCCTTTACCCAGCTTCCCAACGGTACGGAGGTGGAAGTCATCGGCGGGGACGGGGACTGGATCAAGGTCCTCCTGCCGGAGCGCGTGGGCTATGTCCATTCGGATTATCTGACGGTCAACGAAACAGCGGATGGGGACGGCCTATCCCTTGCTTTCGGTGAAAATGAGCTTGCCGCCCTGCTGGAGCTGTTTTCCGGCGGGGGCGGCGCGGCCCTGACCCCGGACGGGAACCTGACCCTGGTGGATGATATCGGCGCCTCCGCAGGCAGCGGCAAGCAGTTCATCACCGTGGAAAGCAAAAACGGGAATGTCTTTTACCTGATTATTGACCGGGATGACGACGGGGAGGAAACGGTCCACTTCTTGAACCAGGTGGACGAGGCGGACCTTCTGGCGCTTACGGAGGACGGGCAGGCGGCGGAGACGCCCATCGTCTGCACCTGTACGGAGAAATGCGCGGCCGGGGATGTGGATACCTCCTGCCCGGTGTGTAAAAGCAACATGAGCGAGTGTACCGGAAAGGAGCCCGTTTCCGAAGCGGAACCGGAGCCGGAGGAACCGGCCGCCGAAAAGAAAGGCGGGGCCGGTATGGTCCTGGCGGTGCTTCTGCTTCTGGGAGCGGCAGGCGGCTCGGCGGCCTATTTCCTGGTGGTGAAGCCGAAGCAGGGAAAGAAAGCCCCCTCTGCCCTGGACGACCTGGATTTGGAAGAGGAAGAAGAATATCTGAATGAAGAAGAAATGGAGGATACAGAATGAAGTTAGTGATCTGCGAGAAACCGAGTGTTGCAAAAGCAATCGCGTCGGCCCTAGGTGTTACATCCAGGGCCGATGGCTTTTATGAAGGAAATGGCTTCCTTTTTTCCTGGTGCGTGGGCCACCTAGTCTGCCCTATGGACGCGGCGGGCTATGACGGGCAGTTTAAGAAATGGCGCTATGACGACCTCCCGATTCTGCCGGAGCCCTTCCGCTATGTGGCTGCCCCCGGAAAAGAGGATGTTTTCCAGAATGTGAAGCGGCTCATGGAGCGGGAGGATGTAACGGAGATCGTCAACGCCTGTGACGCTGGGCGCGAAGGGGAGCTGATCTTCCGGCTGGTGTATGAGATGGCGGGCTGCCATAAGCCCATCCTGCGCCTCTGGATTTCCTCAATGGAGGATACGGCGATCCGGGAGGGCTTTTCCGACCTCCGGCCGGGTGCGGAGTATGAAGCCCTGTATCAATCGGCACTCTGCCGCCAGAAAGCGGACTGGCTGGTGGGGATCAACGCCACCCGTCTTTTCTCCGTCCTCTACCACCGCACGCTGAATGTGGGGCGCGTCCAGACACCCACCCTGGCCATGCTGGCGGAGCGGGACGCGAGGATCAGCGGCTTCCAAAAAGAGAAATACCACCATGTCCGGCTGAAGGTGGGCGGAACCGAGGCGGTCTCGGAGAAGATCGCCGATCCGGCAGAGGCAGAACAGGTAAAAGCAGCCTGTGCCGACACGCCTGTGACCTGCACCTCTGTTTCCCGCGAGCAGAAAAAGGAACAGCCCCCGAAGCTCTATGACCTGACTACCCTGCAGAGGGAGGCAAACCGGATGTTCGGCTACACGGCAAAGCAGACGCTGGATTACGCCCAGAGCCTCTATGAAAAGAAGCTGCTGACCTATCCCCGGACGGACAGCCGGTACCTGACCTCCGACATGGCGGAAACGGTCTCCCGCATTATCGGCCTTGCGGCGAAGATACCGACTTTTGACGGGTGCGCCAGCTTCTTTCCAGTGGTGGAGGGAATGATCTCCGACAAGGACGTATCCGACCACCACGCCATTATCCCCACAATGGAGATGGAACAGGCGGATATCAAAGCCCTGCCTGCGGGCGAGAAAAATGTGTTCCTCCTGGTCTGCTGCAAGCTGCTGTGTGCGGCGGCAAAGCCCCATGTGTATGAAACGGTCACGGCCTCTTTCGACTGCGGCGGCCATTCCTTCACGGCGAAGGGAAAGCATATCCGCTCCGAAGGCTGGCGAGGGATCGACCGTATTTTCCGCTTCTTCTTGAAGGAGAAGGAGACGGAAGAAGGCAGCGCCGGCGATCTGCCGGATTTCTCCGAGAACCAGAGTTTTGAGCAGGTGGAGGTGGCGGTCACGGAGCATTTCACCTCCCCGCCCAAACCGTTCACGGAAGATACCCTCCTGGCAGCTATGGAGCGGGCCGGTGCTGAGGATATCCCCGATGACGCGGAGCGCAAGGGCCTGGGAACCCCGGCGACCAGGGCGGCGGTCATTGAAAAGCTGGTGGCGGCCGGGTTCGTGGAGCGCAAAGGCAGGAGCCTGATCCCCACAAAAGCCGGGATCAACCTGGTGGCGGTGCTGCCGGAGGCGCTGTCCTCCCCCATGCTCACGGCGGAATGGGAGCAGCGCCTTACCGCGATTGCGAAGGGCGAGGCTGCCCCGGATGATTTCCTGGAGGGTATCCGGGGGATGGTGCGGGAGCTGGTGGCGACCTATTCCCAGGTGTCCGAGGACGGGCAGAAACTGTTCGCCCCGGAGAAGGAAGTGATCGGGATGTGCCCCCGCTGCGGAAAGCCGGTATATGAGGGAAAGAAGAATTTCTGCTGCTCGGATCGGGCCTGCGGGTTCGTCCTCTGGAAAAACGACCGCTTCTGGACCTCCCGGAAGAAGGAGCTGACAAAGAAGATGGCGGCGGACCTTCTGAAAAAGGGCCGCACCAGCGTCAAGGGGATGTGGTCGGAAAAGAAGGGCGCGGCCTATGACGCGGCAGTGATCCTGGACGACACGGGCGGCAAGTATATCAATTTCAAGCTGGAATTTCCCAAAAGAAAGGCTGGTGCAAATGGAAAATAACCGCACTTCTGATTATGTATTCAAAGCGTATGTGGTGAATACGGCAGCCTATGACGCCGGGGAACGGGAGGACAGCGGCGCATGGCTGTACTTCCCGCCCCATGCGGGGGAGGTACCGTCGCTCTTGGAAAAGATCGGTCTCCCGCCTGACGCCGCACCCGGAAACTATTTCATGGATGACTATGTATCCCATGTGCATGGGCTGAAGGATATCCTCCCCATGTACGGGGATATCCAGGAATTGTCGGAGGTGGCGCGGGCCATCTCCAGCCTCTCCCCGGAGGATCGGGAACTTCTGGCGGCAGTACAGGAGTCCCCGCACCGCCTGGCCTCCCTGGAGCAGTTGAGGGAGTTCCCCAAAAATACGGAGTATTTCATTCTGGGGAGGAATGTCCGCAGTGAAGCTGATCTGGGCTGGCGTTATGTGGAATATCTGACAGGAGTGATCCTGCCGGATGAATTGCTCCATGCCATTGATTCGGTCCCTTTCGGGAAATTCATTATGAAAGAGGAAGAGGGCTGTTTTACTTCCGTCGGTTATCTCTGCCTGTCCGGGGATGCGTGGCGGCATGAGCATGAGGTGGAACCCTCTGCCTGGGAACCGGAGAAAAAGCCCTCCATCCGGGAGCGGCTGGAGCAGGGAAAAAAGGAATGTGCAAACAGGCAGGCGCAGCCCCAGACAAAGGGCAAGTCTGAACCGGAGCTTTAAGGAGGTGTGATCTATGCCGGTGTATGGATATGACAAGGATTATCCCTTTGCCGCCTTCGTGACCAATCTTGGAAAATACAACGAGGGCGAGCTTGTGGGCGAGTGGGTGAAATTTCCCACCACCGCCGAGGAAATGAAAAAGGTCTTTGACCGGATCGGGATCGGCCAAAAGGACGAATTCGGGCAGCCCTATGAGGAATGGTTCATCACGGACTATGACTGCTATGTGCAAAACCTCTATGACAAGCTGGGCGAGTATGAGAGCCTGGACGAGTTGAATTATCTGGCGTCAAAGCTGGACGAAATGGACAGGGGCGAGTTTGAGCAGTTCCAGGCGGCTATGGAGATCGGCGACCATTCCGGCAGCGTCCAGGAGATCATCAACCTGACAGAAAACCTGGACTGCTACGATGTGTACCCGGATATCGAGGATTACGATGACCTGGGCCGGTATTACATCGACGAGCTGGACGCCATGCAGGTGCCGGAGCATTTGAAGAATTACATCGACTATGAGGCATACGGCCGGGATATTGCCCTGGAGGAAGGCGGCGACTTCACCGATCTGGGCTATGTCCGGGATACGGGCAGCTCCTTCCATGAGTATTACGATGGGGACCGCGGCAGCATCCCGGAGGAATACCGGGTGATGGCCTTCCAGGACGATGTTCCCGAAGAAGAATTGTCCGAGTGGGCAATGGATATCGCCTTTGATATGGACGAATATTTCCGGCAGAATGATCCCCAGTATGCGGCGGAGCACCCGGAGGAACATGCGGCAAAGGAGGAAATCTATGAAAGCTTGATGGCCGGGCAGGTCATGGCGCTGGAAGAAAAGCTGGCTGCCCTGGGGCAGACGCAGGACGACTACCTCCCTTCGGAGGTGGAAAAGTTCAAGGAGGCCAGCCGGTATGAGGCGGAGTTGGATACCAGCCGGGCGGAGGTGCAGGAGGAACCGAACCGGGAGGACCGCTTCTCCATCTACCAGCTAAAGGGCGGGGATGAAACGCTGGACTACCGCTTTGAGCCTCTGGATGCGATCCGGCGCAACGGCCTCTCTGTTGATCCGGCAAACTATGAGCTGGTCTATACCGCCCCTCTGACGGAGCAGGACAGTCTGGAAAGCATTTATACCCGGTTCAACATCGACCGCCCGGCAGACTTCCGCGGCCATTCCCTGTCCGTGTCGGATATCGTGGTATTCCACCAGGACGGCAAGGACGCCGCCCACTACTGCGACCGCTTCGGCTTCTCCCAGGTGCCGGAATTTTTGGAGCCGGAACGGGCGAAGGAGGCCACGATCCCCACGCCGGACCAGATGGAAACCGGCGAGACGGTACGGACGCCCAGGGGCAGCTTCTATGTGACCGCCATGAGCCGGGAGCAGATGGAGGCGGCGGGCTATGGCCTCCACCATCAGTCTGACGATGGGAAATACCTTATCATGGGGAACGGCACACGGGCCTTCGCTGTGCCGGCGGAGCAGTCGGAAAAGGACAATCCCCTCCGCACCGCCGAAATGACCCTGGAGGACGACTACGGCATGATCGACGGGGTAATCAACAACGGCAGGCGCGGCGAGGAAATGGAGAAAGCGGCGGAGGCAGCCGAAAAGGGCGGACCGGAGAAAAAGCCCTCCATCCGGGAGCGGCTGGAGGACGCAAAACGGGAGTGTTCGGATCGGAAGGCCCCGGAGAAGGGACGCCCCGGCCGTGACGCCCCGGAGCATGGCGGCCTATGAGCAGGAGTAAAAAATGGCGGCTGGAATGGTCCTTCTTCCTGGGCGAGAATGGCAGGCGGCAGTATAACGAGGTCTGCCAGGGCTGCGCCCATGACTGCAAGCAGAGCTTCCGGGCGGTGCTGGTGTCCTGTCCCCATTATCTCTCCAAACGCTCCAAAAACTGTACGGATAAGGGGTGAAAACGGGGCGGGAAATCCCCTGTGCCGGCTTTTGGGAGGATAGCCTTTATATTTTCCCACGGAGCAGTGTTCACTTTAATACAGAAGAAAAAAATCTGATTTTCACACACTTCTGACCACGCAAAAACGGGGGTACAGCTTCTCGGTTCGTCCGATTGGCTGTATCCCCGCTCTTTTTTTGATATTTTCTTTTCTTTCTTCCTGTCGGATAGGAAAGGATCGGATGGATATCCGCAGCAGCAGGCGTTGTGTGTAATGTGCGTAAACTGGCATGTATGCGGTGCTGTGGGAAACCTGTTTGCAGGCTGTGGGAAAGGGCCTGTCCTTTTCCATAGCCTGTGAATGGGTTTTCCATCGGCAAAGCGGCAGTTTTCCACATTTCCATGACGCAAAATCTTTTACCCGACGATCAGCCGGTATGCGGTCAGCGGCACATACCACACGGCCACCAAAAGCCTCCATGCCAGGACGAAGCCGCCGATCACGCCGCCGATGATGAAATTCAGCGCAAACAGCGCGACCCCGCCGCCGAAGGAGCCGCCGCCCGGCACGATCCAGAGGCACATCCGATGGAGCCCGAAGGGCAGGCCGCAGAGAATCCAGAGCCGCACATAGTCTATCCCGCCGCCCTCCATGCAGGCGGATTTGAAAATACAGTACAACAGCAGGGCCGCCGCTGCGGGCAGCACGCTTTTTGTGAAAAATGCTTTGACCGCTTCACTTCTTGTCATAAGCCAGAACCTCCTTCCATGCCTCCATTATACAAAAGATTGGGAGCCGGGCCCAGGGCGTTCCCAAAATCATTTGCAAACAATCTGCGAACAGAACCGTTTAGGATTGTCTGTCTGCCCTGTATTCCAGATATCCTTTGTGCCCTCCGTCTATGATCCGGTCAATGTCCCCCGCTTTGATGGGGCGCTCCGTCTCGCCGGAGATGGCGGCGATTGCCAGGGCGGCCTTGACCGCCTGGGAAAGATGGAAGTCGATTTCTTCCTGTTTGGTGGGCCATCCTCCGGCCGGGGCGTCTCCCGGACGGTGCAGGGTGTCCGCAAGGAAGGACAGCTCTTCCAGAACGCGCCCGCTCTTTTCCATGAACCATCCCTGCATATCGCCGGGGCGGCTGGATACGGTGATTGTGGCTTTTTTGTTTTCCTCTTTCTTCATGGTGATACCTCCTGAATTTGAAATGAAAATGTATAGTGATCCGCTCTGTGGGCGGCGCTATTCCAGCTCATGCCGCCTCTGCTGCTCCTGCTCCTTCGGGACGGAGAGAAGGGCGTCCACATTTTGTTTGATCGTTTCATACTCCTTCGTCCCGCTCCGGGCCGCTTTGTATTCGGCAAGCAGCCGCTCCTTCTGTTCGGTGAGGGCAGCCAGTTCCTTTTCCATACGCTCCGCAGACGGGACCGGAACGGCGCCCAGCTTCTTTAGTTCCCTGGCAGCGGCTTCAAACAGGATGATCCCGCTCTCATGGCCCCGGAGGAATTTTTCCTTGTCCCTGGACTGGCGGTACTGGTCATAGACCGGCCGCAGCTTCCGGTAGGTGGCGGCGTGCTTCTGGATCAGTGCCAGCTCCGCGATCCGGGCCTCCGTATCCTTGATGGAGACATGGGCAGTATCCCGTTTCTCTATCAGACCGGCCAGCCGGCTTTCCAGTTCTTCGTAGCTGCCGATCCCATGCTCAGTCAGGAAATTCATGGTCTTTGCGGCCTGCTTCAGATTGTTCAGCTTCGCCCAGTGGGCGAACCCGGCGTTCTCCTGCGCTTTGATATTATTCTGGATATCAATGAGCAGGCTGATCTTCCCGTCACGCTGTTTCGGCTGTCTGGATGGCCTGGAGCGTCCGGCGATCCGGGCGGCAATGGCTTCTTCCGTGTAGTCTGCGCCCAGGGTTTTCATCCGGGTAAAGCGTTCCTGGGCGTCGTCGCAAACTCCGTATCGTTCGTTTCCGCCTGAAGGCGAAAAGCTCACTCGCTCCGTTGCTCCTCCTTCCCCCACAAAGTCATTCGACTTTGCGGGGACCCCAACATACCGGCAGGAAACATACTTCCCCCGCTTGATCTCGTAGCCCTCCCTCTGCAGGCGGAGCAGCAAATCTTCAAAGTCGGCGGAGGCGGGGATCAGCCGGTCGATGGCCGCTTTCAGCTTCGTCTTGTAGCTGGTTCCGGCCTGGGACGCCTGGTGTTCGATGTAGCTCTTGCCCTTGTCCTTCCCAGGGATGATGACGGAGAGGCCGTGTTCTTTGCAGAGGCGGTCGCTGGTACGGCGGATATAGTGGTAACTCCGCTTGTTGGAATGGTAGTGCTTGTGATCCGTGAAGCTGACCGCATTGAAAATCAGATGGTTATGGATATGATTTTTGTCCGTGTGGGTGGTCAGGACAAATTCATATTTCCCGCCCAGGATTTCCTTTGCAAGCTGCATCCCGATCTCATGGGCTTCCTCCGGCGTCACCTCCCCCGGCTCAAATGCCTGGATCAGATGGCGGCCCAGGTGGGTGCCCTTGTCGATGGCATGGCGGCGGGTCCATTCAAACTCAATGTCCGCTGTCTCGGCGGTGCAGCCGTAGGAGGATACCAGCAGCTTCCCATCCGTTTTCTCCGGGTTGCAGATATAGTCGATGGCCGCTTTCAGCGTTGACTTGATAGGATGCGTCTTTGTAACTGCCATATCTGGTCCAGCCTTTCCCGGATTTCCTCCATATCCGCCTGATAGGCGTCTCCGCCGGCGTTGAGCCGTTTTGCGATCTGGTTGATGTTCCGGCCGATGGCGGAAAGCTCCGAAGTAAACGCCTTGATCTGCGTGGTGTCGGTATAGATGATATATCCGTCAATCGCCATCTTCCGCAGATAGGCGCCGTATCTCCTTGTGGGGAGCTGGGCCATCTTCTCGTCAATGAGGCGCTTTTCTTCTTCTGTGACCCAGAATTTCATCTGGATATTTCGTTTCCGGTTCTCCATGCACCGCCTCCGTTCTTCATAAGGGTCTGGGATTATCCCAGCAAGCATTTTTCATTTTCGGGCAAGGGACCTGAAAATCCGAAAAATCGCAATCGGGTACTCGGTTGCTGTGCTTGCTATCGAAACCCTACCTTCTATTTTTCCCTCTGCTAATACTACAATTTGAAACGGAGATTTTGGCCGCGTTTGTGAGAATAGAAAAAAGGATTTCAGTTTTTCACTACAATCTTTCCCAGTGCATCTTTCGTTGTACCTTGTTTTCCTTCTGATATTCGTATATAATGTATTTGTTGATTTATGCTTGTACGGAGGTAGAAGATGGAGGGAATCAAGGGCTACATTTCCATACGAGAGGCTTCCTATCGTTGGAATGTATCAGAACGGCGGGTCAATCAATACTGCACCGAAGGACGCATCCCAGGAGCATCCCGTTTCGGGCGCTCATGGGCAATTCCGGAGAATGCGGTAAAGCCTGCTGACCCACGCAAAATCAATTCAAATCAAATGAAGATGAGGTACGCGCGATGCCCAGACGAAAATGGAACTTAAACTCAATCTACATATCAGAGCGGCTCCAGGAATGCCTGCGCCCCATCTCCCGCTGTGTACTGACAACGGTTGTCGCCCCTATGGGATACGGAAAAACAACGGCAGTAAACTGGTATCTGGAGGAGCGCGCAAAAACAGAGGAAGCGTTGGTCGTCCGTATCAGTGTATATTCGGATAACCTCGCCATTTTCTGGAGAAGTGTGCAGGACGCTTTTACGCACATCGGGCTGGATTTTCTGCGTGATTATCCCTGCCCCGCCGATACGGCCAGCGGCAGTATGCTGGCCGATGATTTATGCCATGAATTGGCTGGAAAGCAGCCCTGCTATGTTTTCATTGACGACTTTCACCTGCTTACAGATGGCCGGGCTGCCAGCTTCCTTTGTACTCTTGCCAACCGCCTTCCGGAAAATGTACATCTGATTGTTGCCAGCCGTGACCGTTTTTTGCCTGCTGCACAGAGCGTTCGATTGGGCGGAAAGGTTTATCAGATTGGTTTAGAGCAGCTTCGGCTGAATTATACAGAGCTTTCTATTTACGCACATCGGTGCGGAACGGAACTTACGGAAGATCAGGTCGAAACACTGCTTTATTCCAGTGAGGGATGGTTTTCTGCAATATACCTGAATCTGCGGACACTCTCTGAACAGGGAAGGCTGCCTGACCGAAATTCCGATATTTACACCATGTTCACGGAAGCCATGATTGATCCTCTTCCCCAAGAGCAGCGGGAGTTTTTGACGGTTATGGGACTCGCGGATGAATTTACCACAGAGATGGCATGTGCTGTTACAGAAAATTCCGATGTAGAAGGAATACTGACTACATTGACGGAGCAAAATGCCTTTGTAAAACGTCTGCCAGACAGCGGGACCTTCCGCTTTCACCACATGATGAAAGAATGTGCGGAGCGTACATTTCTGACACTGCCTGGTGAAAAGCAGTCGGCGTATCTTGACAGGTTCGGACGGTGGTATGAAGAACACCGGCAGTATCTTCATGCAATGTCCGCTTACCGAAGAAGCAAAAACTATGATGCGCTGATACGTGTAATTCAAAACGATGCGGGCATCCTGCTGGCCTCTCTGACCCCATCGGAAGTGCTGGCTGCAATAGCCGAGTGTCCTGCTTCTGTGCTGAAGGAGCATCCTCTGGCAATTCTGGTACTGATGCGCAGCATGTTCAACTGGCGATTGATCCCTAAGATGCTGGAAATGAAATCTCTCTTGATGGCCGCTATTGAGGAACACCCGGAAATTCCGCAGAGTGAGCGCGGCGACCTGCTGGGTGAATGTGATCTCATTATGAGTTTCCTTTGTTATAACGACATCAGTGCCATGAGCCGTTTGCACCGAAGCGCCAGCGCGCAGATGTCACGCCCGGCCATCAGCATTCATAAAAGCGGCGGCTGGACATTCGGTTCTCCTTCCGTGCTCATGATGTTCTATCGTGAGCCGGGTGCGCTTTCCAAAGAATTGGCGGAAATGGATGAATGTATGCCCCATTACTATAAGATCACAAATGGGCATGGTCAAGGAGCAGAAAAAATCATGCGGGCAGAAGCGTCATTTATGCAGGGACGCTTCGCAGATGCACATATTGAATTAGAAAGCGCTTATGCACAAATTCAGGATAATGGTCAGGAAAATATGGCGCTTTGCTGTGATTTTCTGTCACAGCGCCTTTCCCTCTGCACGGATATTGAGCGGAGATATACGTTTGAACAGCGCTATCAGGCGATACTTAAGTATCACAACTCGGCATGGGTCAATATTTGGAGCGCCTCCTGCTCCTACTATTACGCGCTGCAAAGAGAGGGAAAAAAGATTCCGGAGATTTTTCGTGAACATCAGCTTTCTACGGTCAACATTCTTGCACCTGGCAAGCCTATGATGGAGATGATCGAAAACCAGGTCTATTTGGCACAGGGCGCTTATGCGAAAGTGATTGGACGCAGCGAGGGGCTGCTTGCCATGTGCGAGGGACTGCACTACGCATTGGTTGCGCTCCATCTGCGTATCCAGACTGCGGCGGCGTATGAAATGCTTGGGAAGGAAAAGGAAGCGCATGCGCTGCTGGAACGGGCGCTAAAGGATGCGCTGCCAGATGATTTTCTGCTGCCCTTTGTGGAAAACTATTATTATCTGAAAAGGCTGTTGGAAACTGGTACAAGGCAGTGCAGCCCATTGATCCGGCGTATCGTACAGCTTGGAGAGGAATATGAGCTGCGTCAAAGACATTTGTGTGAACAGGCTGCCCGTCCGGCGGTGTTTGCTGCGCTGACCGAGCGCGAATATGAAATCGTGCGCCTGATTGCAGGGCGCTTAAGCAACCGTGAAATTGCGGAAAGGCTGTTCCTATCCGAGGGAAGTATCAAACAATATATCAATCAGATTTATTCCAAACTTCATATTGATGGGGATACACGGACGAAGCGGCAGCAGCTTTTATCCCTGCTGAACGCCAATTCCTAACCTTTGGTTAATAGTTATCCTTTTTGATCCACCGTACAATGTCTGTACGGTGGATTTTTTATAAGGAGGAAACTACATGGAACGAAGATATATTTCAGCAGTAAAGCCGCTATGTCAGTATATTTTGCAAGTTGACTTTGTCTCCGGCAGTCGGTTGCTCCTGGATATGAAGCCTTATTTAGACAAATTCCGCTTTCGGCCTCTTACCGATTTACAGACATGGAACAGCGCTGTGACGAACGGCATTTTTATCCGTTTCGGAAATGTGGAGTTGAGCCATGATGAAATTTTGGCAATGGCAGAGCAGGAACACTAACAATTCATTTGTGGAGGAGAAAAGAATGATGAAAAAGCTATTTGTCCTTGCTTTGATTCTGTCCCAGTGCTTAAGTCTGACCGCCTGTGGCGACAGTGGCAACGGTGGAAATGGTGGCAGCAGTAATGATCCTGGTGTTACGCCAACCAGGATTGAAGGCATGCTCAAAGAAGAATACGACAACACGGATTACACCAGCTATTTAGGAACATGGGATGGCGTTGTCAACGAGGGAGAGGACGAGCAGAAATTGGTCGCAGAGCTGAACGAGGACGGCGAACCACGCTTTGAGCTGTATGTTGGCGGTGAGCTGACCTACTGCGGTTTCCTCCAGATTCGTCCGCAGTACGAAAATTATGTCTATGCCTGCAACGAATATGACGGTTGCGGCTATATGTGCTGGTTTGATTCCTATGACGCGCTGCACATTGAATTCGACCTTGACGGAAATTCTTGTGTCTTTGTTCCTGAAGGTACGGTTCCCGGCTGGGCAGCCGATACGGAAACCGGTAATGGTGAGTTTTCAGACATTGCCGGTGTCTGGTATCTGGACGGCGATGTGAATGCAATCAGCAGTCTTGAGATTGACGCACAAGGCAGCTGGACGCTGACTGAGCGCCTTGACGGTAATGACGATCCCGCCATGACAGACTTCGGTTATTTGGAGCAGGACCCCGTCAATACAGATACATACTATGCTCACTCTCAGCAGTTTGAGGATGTAATTTATGGCATGGGTACTGATTTGGATAAGGAGGCCATCTGGTGGGGCGGCGAGAATGATGTCTATTTGCTTCCTCAGACGATCAAGGGTACCGGGGAGATCATGGCGCAATATGTGGGTTACTGGTCTGATGGAGAGGACTATTGGCTCAGGGTCTATGGGGACGGCAGTTGGGACACTGTAGAGGAAAGCGGCGAGATTATTAACCGAGGCAGCACAGTTGCAGAAGAAGATGAAATTGTGCTCTATATGACGGATTACGGTTATGTGGGAACATTTGTCCTTCAGAACGGCAGTCTTTATGATGAGGATGCTGACGTGACCTACGCCCCTGTGATGGAAGCTGATATTCCTGAGGCGTCACGGACTGATCTGAACTGAGCGGCCGGGAAAGGAGAGACCTATGCAGAAAGGAAGCAAGCTCTTGACGCCGCTTCTGGCGTTGGTATTGTGCCTTGGACTGGTTGCCTGCGGCAATATTGCGGAGGATGAGCAGCCCTTTGATGAAGTGGTTGGCAATGATTGGCGCGTGACCGGTGTTGTTCGTGACAGCGGTATCATTACCCGCAGCGGCGAGGACATTGCTGTGCTGGTGTGCGTCCATGCAGAGGATGCCACATTCTATTATGACTCGGAGGATCAGGTGCTGTTTGATTTTGTAGATTATCCCGTGGTGATTCAAGGTGATCCGTGGGAGAGCTATCAAAGCATCGACTTTTCCGACCGCAATGATGACGGCAACAGCGATGTGACTATGATATTCGAGGAAAACGGTGACACTGCGCGGATGGTCTGGCTCTGGGATGCGGATGCAGAAGGTTACGTGTTCCAACCGGAAGAATCTTCTGCCATGCCGGACGGCGAGGACGACGATCCGTATCTTTCCTGGAATACTCTGACCGATGAGGATTTTGACGAAGACCGCACCTGCTGGCAGGGGGAGGATGGCAGTCAGCTGCTGTTGTGTCTGGATACCGACAACTATACTTACCGTACATGGTATGGTCGCACGGGAACAGGTACGCTGTTTCAGGACGAGGGAGGCCTGGGCATCCAGTTCTGTGACATTTACACCGACCACTACTACTATCTCATCCGTGAGAACGACGGTTTCACAATTCGTCATATCAACGGAGAGGATGGCACAGAATGGGGCGAAATGAACGGTCTGCACTTTGAGCCGTCGCCGGTGGAAATGACGCCATTTGATATAAGCCTGCTTAACGGTACATGGCAGAACGCACTGGGCAAAACCTACGCATTCAACACAGAACGGATGCGTGTGATTGAATGTTCGGATGATAGCCGCGTTCTCAGCAGCGGTCCGCTGTATGACAAAACTGGTGGCTGCGGACCGTATATAACGGGCGATGAAATTCTCTATCCATGTCTCAGTGCCGATGGCAATGCCCTTGTGCTGTTTGCAGACGGCAACGCGCCCCGCGCACCCGGCAGCCGTGGCACCGGCGTATTCTACCGCAACGGCGACGTGGAGACGTATGCCGATTTGGAGAATGCCTCTTTCGGTGAAACGGATGGCCGCCTGTGGTATTGCGATGGCATACAGTATTTTGCCCTGCCAGGCGGTTATACACTGAGCGAGGACGGACAGGCATACGACAGAACCAACAAACCGTTCGCGCCCGACTGGAAGAAAGAACGCTATGACCCCGTATCCGTTTGGGGGGATAACTGGTTGGATGAAAACTGGGGCAGCAATCAATGATGGAAAGGAAAAGGAGGACGACATGAAAAACAAAAAGAGTTTCTTAAGCCTATTGGCACTCACGCTCCTGAGCCTGATTTTGCTCGCGGGCTGTGGAGGAAAGAAATGGCCCATGCAGATTACTGTGGTAAACCGCACGACCTACCCGATTTCAGATATTCGCATCAGTCTGGCATCGGACGAGGACTGGGGAGCTAACCGCATTGAAACGACTCTGGAAGAGGGAGAAAGTGCGGATATCGACTTGGGCGAGTTCACCGAAGCGGAGCTGACAAAGGAGGGCTTCAACATTCAGTTCTACGACGAAGACGGTGAGCCGGTCAATCCGGACTATGATCCGCAAAATCCCACATTCTTTGATAACGGCGACTATTTAATCCTTGCGCCGTCGGACATCAGCGTCTCCATGTTCATGGATACCGGATATGATGCGGCGGAGTACGATCAGAAGATTATGGAGTGCTATGAGCAGCAGGACGATGGGCGCGGCGATCTGATTCCGGAGGAAGAAAATGAAAGCGGAGCCCCGATCCCGGAAAATGATGCCGGAGATGGCGGGACTGTCCCAGTTTTGATGGGCGGAGGGCTTCCATTTACCAATATGGAGAATCTTGAGACTGAAAACTATGAGGACGGCACATATTACTATGAAGACATTACCGAGGATGGTCTGACCATAATCGTTAATACAGTCTTTGCGAAGGGTGCGGACACGGATGAGAAAGAGCTGGAAAACTATCTGGTAGGCTGCGCTCTGAATTTGGGAGATTCCGAACTTTATGAAGTGCTGTCTGCTTCCGAGGATACCGGTCTTACTGCGAATTTTTCTTACCCGGTCTATATTGTGGAATACACCACCGGAGCAAATGAGGATACGCGGAAATGGACTGTTTTCGCTATGGATACGGATCTTTACACCTACTTGTACGGCTTTTGCTCTACCATAGACGCGGCAGAAGATATGGAAGAAATATATCAGGACATCTTTAACGGGCTGTACTTGTCTGATGAAGAATAAGGGGAGGGCAATATGAAGAAAACACGTATCACTATTTTTTTAATGCTGTTGTCGGCGATGGTTCTGCTGCTTGCAGCCTGTGGAGGGGAGCCAGAGGAAACGGCGGGCATGGGGAGTATGGAAGAAACGGTTTCGCCCCAGGATGATCCCAATGAGGGTCTTGGCGGTGACCTCAATGAGGACACGGTAAACGATTTCAGCGCTTTCGAGGGCATCTGGCTAGGCGATTCCGGCAATGATTACGATTATCTGGAGATCGATGCCGAGGGTAACTGGACGCTCTATCTCGGCGGCGATGTAATTGCTGATGGCTATCTCCAGTACGAGCCGGAGTGGGAAAGTATTTATGCCTATAACTATCAGGATGGCTCTGGCGGTCGCTTTACGCTTGAGGACAGCGGGCAGCTTTATATCTCTACCTATGGCTACTTTAACTATAGCGATGGGATGGAGTATATCTGGTATGACGACGGCGGTGGGGATCACGATGGCGATCAGCCGGAACATGATTACCGTTTGACAGAAGACGATGAATCTTATCCCAATGATGGCGGAGATGAATTCTATAGTTGGAATTCTGAACTCTATCAGCGCAACGTTTCTGAATTTGAGGGTGTTTGGTACTACGATGGTGATCTCTCGGCTGAGACTTACATTGTGATTGACGGAGACGGCAACTGGAGCTATTACCAGCGCGCTCCTGGAGAGGCTGAGGCAGAGGAGATGGACTGCGGTGTCTTTACCTATTCTACAGATGAAGCAAGCACCTATTATGCGGATTCCACAATGTACGATGGCGTTTCTATCCGCGTCTTTGAATTTGATGATGATGTTCTGGTTTGGGGAGATGAAGGCGTTTACTACTTGATGGAATGACCAAGAGAAAGAGAGGATAACAAATATGGCGAGATTAAAAGAATATTTTGCTCTTCTGCTGACAGCTACCCTATGCTTGAGCCTTTCTGCCTGCGGCAGTTCCGATACGGATACGGCAGGGACAGGCGATGACTGGCGTAACAGTGGTGTGGTAGTCGGCAGTGGCACGATTACGCACGACAATGAAGGAAGCGTGGATGTGCTGGTTACGATCAGTCCTGAAAGTGCTGCCTTCTACCGTGATGAGGCGGAACAGATTTTGTTCGACAGTGTTTCCTTTCCAATGATCATTCCCGATGCGGAACAGGCTTTTAATGCCATTTCCTTTGATGATAGGAACGATGATGGGGAAAGCGATGTACTGGTCAGCTTCATTCATGAAAACGGCGACACCACAGAGCTGATCTGGCTCTGGGATTCGGCAGAGCGATATGTTTTTCGGGAAGACCTCTCATCCGTTACGATCAGTGAAGATGATACTGCCGAATGGATGGATGACAGCTATCTTGATGAATACGTCGGACTCTGGGAGTATCTGGATGAAAACCTTTGGCTGCGTATCCATGAAGATGCGACCTGGGAATTTGTGAACGATCAGGACGATGTGATTGAATCTGGCACTCTATGGGCAGATGAGGCAGGAGTAACGCTTCATTTTGATGGCAGCGGAGATGTGCTTCAGCTTGACCGTACAGTGAGCGGTGATCTGATGGACATTGCGAACGATGGCTCGCTCTTCCCAGTGGAGGCAATCCAGTCAAGCGCCCCTTATTTTACCCGAAATGGACTTGAAATCAATGCCGCAATGGACATGGGAACCTTTCTCCTGGAGGATGGTGTTTGTAATTATTCTGGCCTTGGAGACGGTTACAGCAGGGATGACTGTTATTGGGAGGTTATAAAGAACGCCGACTATACCCACGATGGAATCAGAGAAATCCAATTTGATGCCATTTGTTATATTCCGGAAAGCTCGATTCCATATTTTGACCAGCAATATTTTACCATTACCAGCAGCGAGCTGTACGACTTTAACACCGGTATGTGGTTGACTGCTGCTTCCTCCTACAACAACAGCAATCGTGGGGAAAATTATTATCTCCATACCGTCAGCTGGAAAGGAAACAGTTATCTCATAGAGTTCGCCTACTCCACGGACTGGCAATACAATGTGGCGGATTGGGCGATGGTTCTTACAAAAAGCTATATTGTCTATCTGCCCGAAGGATATGACAGTCTCGTTTTCGCCGCAGAAACACAGCCGGACAATTATAAGGACTGTGCCAAGCGGATGCAGATTGACAGCATTTCACCGGAAGCAAGCATTATGGACATTGATACGCTTGAACCGTATCGTGCGCTGTATTTCAGCATCTGCTATTAAAAATGGAGCGACAACATGGGAAAAAACAAAGCGATATGTAACACGGTCAGCGCAGAAAAGCCCGGCGATGCAGAGCTTTCCAGACAACTGGGCCGTTATCAGAAACAGGCACGCACCTGGCTGCGCGTCGGACTGATCGGTATAGCAGGCGGTGTTATCTCATTTTTTGCGGTACATGATGCAGCACTCAAGGCACTCTTTGTGACAGTGCTGTTCTTTGGAGGTATCTGCTGTGTGCTGTTTCTCAGCAGCGGCGCACAGAAAAAAATCAAGAGTCTGATGCAGGAACAAATGGGAATGTTTTTTAAGGCAGAGCTGGAAAAAGCATTTGGCCCAGACCTGCCCACACCGGAAATGCAGATTGATCAGCCATTGATGAAAAAGCTCTGTCTGCTGGACGGTCAGTGGGAGGAGTGTGAAATCGAGAATTTCCATGAGGGTGATTACCGTGGCATCCACTTCTCTGCCGCCAATGTACGGCTGAACCATGTATATGAGCGTGGAAACGTCCGTGACGGGCTGGGAACCTGGCGGGATATGGTGTTTAAGGGCCTCGTACTGCGATGCAAGACAAGCAATACTGCCCCATCTCCCATCAGCGTCAATATGAGGACGGAAAATAATCCGCACGGCATTATAACAGGTAACGAAGCGTTTGACCGGCGCTTTTGGGATATGATAAACGCCTTTGAGCAAAGCGTGGAAGGACGGATTCTGGGTTTTCGTTGGGAGGACAGTATCTTCACGCTGGCGCTTGAAACAGACTATGGGTTTGCATCGGTCGCCAGTGATGTTGACCTGCGTGACCTTGACGCGGTTCGGGGAAGCTATATCGCATCCTTGCAGGAAATGGGACGGACTCTTGATCTTCTGCTGAAAAATACAGCCCTTTTTGCAGGGCAGAAATGAGAAAGGAGCGGCAATATGTCTGGTATCATTCTGATTTTGATTCTGGTTCTTCTGATCGCTTTCTGGTGTGTCAGTACAGTCAACGGATTCAAGAAAAAAGAAATTCGTGTGCAGGAAGGACTCTCCGGCGTAGAGGTGGCGCTCGTCAAACGCTATGATATGCTCACAAAAATGCTTGATACAGCTAAGGGCTATATGAAGCATGAAAACGAGTTGTTTACCAAAGTCACTGCGCTGCGCCGCGGCATGAGCGTGGGCGAGCTGAATGCTGTCAAACAGCAGATGGACACCTTAAGCGGCAAATTATTCGCCGTGGCAGAAGGTTATCCCGAACTGCGATCCAGCGAAGCATTTGTTGAACTACAGCGGGGCATCCGTGACACAGAAGAACATTTGCAGGCAGCACGGCGTCTCTACAACGCGAACGTTACTGCCTACAATACGGCTATTGCCATGTTCCCGGCCAAATTGCTGGCTGGCGGCCGTCAACCGAAAGAATTTTTCGCCGCCGATGAGACAAAGCGAGAAGATGTGAAGATGATGTTCTGAGAAAAGGAGAATGTATTATGGAAGAAAAAAGGAATATGACGGATGAGCAGCTGGAAACAGCACTCAGCAACCACCGCCGTTCAAGCAGGCGCTTTAAGATTCTGACCTATATCTTCGGAGTAGCGACAATTCTGCTGTTTGGCACATCGCTGATCCCCATTGCTATTGTCTGCCTTGTTCTCACGTTCATATTCGGCTATCAGCTTTCTAGGCACAGCGAGGCACTGAAAAAGACACTTGGCAGCAATGTGATAAACGAGGTGCTGGAGGAGGTATTTGAAACGGTCGAGTACAATCCGTTTGGTAAAATCTCCTCCATCAGCAGCGCAGGCATGGTGTTTCCCTTCCGCTATGACAAACTGCGGGGCAGCGATTATATTAAGGCCACCTATCGGGGACTGAATGTTGAACTGAGCGATGTCGAACTCATCAATGCGGAAGAACTCATCGACGCCGATGGAAATGTGGACAGAAGTGAAAATACAGTTTTTCGGGGTCAGTGGTTGATTTGTGACTTTGGGAAAGAACTTTCCGGCGAGGTGCATATCTCCGGAAAATCCAAAAAGTCTTACGGAGTATCCATCAGCGGCAATGTTAAGATGGAAAATGAGCGGTTCAACAGGCAATTTTTTGTCAACGCCCAGAATCCGCAGGAGGCATACTACATCCTTACGCCTCACATGATGGATTATATCCTCACGATGTCGGAAAAAAGCGGCGGAACGGTCTATATGAGCTTCCTGCGAGACGGCAAGCTGCATATCGCTGTCCAGACCGGACGCGACTTCTTCGAGCTGGGCGGCAGCAAGGTAAATATTGAGTCATTGCGGAACAAGTTTTTAGGAGAATTACATTGGTTTACAGACATCATTGATGAACTCCGGTTAGCAGATACCCTTTATAAGAAGGGAGGCTCCATATGACGTTGGGGACTGCTGTATTACTTTTTCTGATTGTTCTTGCCGGTATTGCAGTAGTGTCCATCTTCCTTCGTGAAAAAAGAAGGTTATGTATCGCTTGTATCATACTACTGGCGCTGATCGCATTGGCTCTCGCCGGCTACATCGGCCTGACTGTTTTTTTCGTCAACGCAGTGCAAAACCAACCGCCTGCATCATAACCCAAACACAGGTGGATAACTATCGGATTCCACACGAATGAAATTGCGAAAAGTAAAGAACCATTAAACTTGCATGGTCTCTGCACGACATAATAAATTATCTGCCCCAACCGGGGAAAGAAAAAAACCGTTGGTTTGGGCAGATAATTTCGTGCGCCCATTTTATAAATACCAGGTTTACCGGCGGTTTTGTGTAAATCAAGGCCGCCGTTTCTTTTGCCCTCAGAAGAAAATGACGCGCTGACGCTGGCACTCACGGCGGCTTACAGGAGGGAGCCGCCATGACACAACCTGACCGCCGACAAATTCTGACGGGATTTTTACTACCGTTAAAAAAAGCCTGGCCGCAGAATGGGGGAAGTCTGGCAGCGGTTGCGAAAATCGTCGCTTTTTAACTAAATATCGTGCTTTTTGCGCTCGAATAGCTTCATGCTGTCCGGGCGCTTTTCTGTTGCCCCGGTGCCGCTCCCCGCCCCTTCGTTTCGATCCGGTTCTATCAACCCAAACGAAACGAAAGGAGCACATACCATGAGCGGTAAAGAAATTTTCTTGAAACTTTTCCAGGAGAACCAGCCAAAAGAGGCCTCCAGCAGACGAGTAGTGGGCGAAAGGGGAAGAAATGACCTGCCTCCCGGCAAGAAGGGAGGTGAGACAATGACACCTGACCGCCACTATGAACACAAGCAGCATACCTTTGACAGCTTCTGCAAGAAAGTTTTGAAGTGCGAGGCCTACAACGGCTATCGGGAGATCAGCCGCAGGAAATCGCGCGAAGTCGCTTTCGGCGAGCTGCCGGAGGGAACGATGGAGCAGCTTGCATCCTATGACCGGTATCCCTGGGAATACACATCTTTCCCCATCGGGGGAGATGTGATCCTGATTGAAAACGACCGGCTGGCCGAGGCGCTGAACGCGCTGCCCCAGGATGGACGGGACATCCTCCTGATGTACTTCTTCCTGGATATGGCAGACCGCGAGATCGCTGAGCGTATGCACATGGCACGCCGGACGGTCAACGCCCGCAGGCAGAAAGCCTATCGGCTGCTGAAGGAGCTGATGGGAGGTGATGTGGATGCTTAAATCTGCAAGCACACGGGCGGCCCTGCTTCCTTACCCTGTTATCGCCGCCGCTGTCCGGGGAGAGCCGGATGCGGTAAATGCGGTAGTCCGCCACTATTCCGGTTACATAGCTGCGCTTTCCACGAGGACAAGCTATGATGTTCACGGCTGCCCTCATTCCTATGTGGATGAAGAACTGCGCCGCAGGCTGGAAACGAAGCTGATTATCGCCATCCTGGATTTTAACCTGAACTGATCCGGGAATGGGGCATTGTGCGTTCCCCTTTCCGCACAACGCCCCGCACCTTGACAAAGAAAGCCCGGTGGGAGGCCACCGGCGCAGCATAAGGCAGACGGATACATTCTGTTCTGTATCGAGCCATACGGCCGGTGCGCCATGACCTCCCTCCTGGGAGCGAGCGATCCACACCTGACCGCAAAGCGGGCGTGGCAGCCCGTGGGCGACGACGTACAGGCAGGTCAAAGATACTCGCGCGTTGAACGCCCTCAAAGCATTGCGCGCCGCACCCATCAGCATGGACCGGGGTGAGATTCCCGTGGAGCTGCGCCAGCAGCCGTCCGTACCTGCCTGTTTTTCATATATTCAATGGTTTTGTATTTATGAAAGGGTGAACACTATGCAAAACGAAACAATAACCGCACCCCAGATGGTGCGTGAATATAAAATTGGGAATACAGTTTATGTTGTAAAATCCCATTCCAGACCGGACGCCACGGAGGACGCTGTTTCCAAAGTAAAGCGCCTGATCCGGAACGACCTCCGAAAAAAGCCCCAAAAACCGTAAAAAGGCAGCAGACAGTTTCCAGGCAGCGCGGTATAATGAATGTAGGAAAAGCATTGTCTGTTTGACTGTCGGATAAGGAGGTTACTATGTTACAGTCAAACACCCGCCCTGCCGCAGACAATTTTCCATTTGCAGTTTTGGCTCCGGAGGAAATCACGGCTCTCTATTGCCGGTTATCCCAGGACGATAAACAGGAGGGCGACAGCAACAGCATTATCAATCAGAAAAAAATCCTCAAAAAGTACGCAATGGACAGAGGCTATACCAACATCCAGTTTTATATCGACGATGGTATTTCCGGGACCACCTTCAACCGGGCAGGCTTCCAGAGCATGATCGCGGATGTGGAGGCCGGAAAGGTAAAGCGGGTGATCGTAAAGGATATGTCCCGTCTCGGCCGTGACTATTTGCAGGTGGGGATGTACACGGAAATTTTCTTCCCGGAACACGATGTTCATTTTATTGCGGTCAACGATGGAGTGGACAGCAACCAGGAGGATAACGAGTTTACCCCCTTCCGCAATATCATCAACGAATGGTACGCAAAGGATACCAGCAAGAAAATCCGGGCCGTGAAGCGTTCAAAGGGAATGGCCGGCGAGCATATCGGTTCCCATCCTCCCTACGGGTACATGAAGAACCCGGAGAACAAAAAGGAATGGATCGTGGACGAAGAAGCTGCCGAAGTGGTGCGGGAAATCTTCCGGCTATGCGTCGGCGGCTATGGTCCTACGAAAATCGCCCATATCCTGACGGAGAAAAAAATCCTCTGCCCTACTTATTACGCTTTGGAGAAAGGCGGAAAGCCACGGACTGTACTTCCAGCAGACAGATTTGCCTGGAATGGTCCGGTGGTAGCAAAGATACTGGACAGGATGGATTACCTGGGGCATACGGTAAATTTCAAGACCCATGTGAAATCCTACAAAGTCCATAAGACGATCCATAACAGCCCCGACCAATGGAAAGTTTTTGAAGGAACCCATGAGGCGATCATCGACAAGGAAACTTTTGAGATCGTCCAGAAAATCCGGGCAGGCAAAAGGCGTCCTACCAGGATGGGGGAAATGCCCATGTTCTCCGGTCTGCTCTATTGTGCAGACTGTGGGAGCAAAATGACTTTCCATCGTGAAGTCTCACAGGCGGTAGATAAGCACCATTATGTTTGCGGAAATTATCGCGGCAATACTGCCAACTGTACCATGCACTATATCCGCAATGTGGTTGTAGAAAGGATCGTCCTTGAAAACCTGCGAGAAGTCATCCATTATGTTTCTAACTATGAAGATGATTTTATACGGATGGTGATGGACGCCGATATAAAGCAGAAAAGCCGGGAATTGTCGAAGCAGAAAAAACGGCTTGCTGAAATCCAGAAGCGGATCGGGGAACTGGATACCATCTTCCAGCGTATCTATGAGGATAACATCATCGGCAAACTTTCTGATGAACGCTTTATGAAAATGTCGAAGGGCTACGAGGACGAACAGCGTACCTTGCAGGCCGAGGCGGATATCATTCAGAATGAGCTTCAGAGGGAAGAAAAGAAAAGCGTGGACGTGAAACGCTTCCTTGCCGTTGTGAAGAAGTACACGGACCTGACCGAGCTGACCCCGGAAATCCTCCATGAATTTGTGGACAGGATTATCGTCCATGCTCCTGACAAGAGCAGCGGCAGACGGTTACAGGAAATCGAGATCATCTACAATCATATCGGAGAATTTGACCGTTCAAAGGTCACTCTCTGGAAAGGAAATGCGGTATAGCATATCCAATGCCATACCGCATAATCCAAAACCGAAAAAACATCCTTATGAAACCCTTGCTAATAGCAGGTTTGCCACAAAAGCCACTATGAAGGTTACGGACACCACATACCCATAGTTTTCCTTGGCAAGGGCCACCGCCGCCTCCGACATTGCCACCACCCCATTGATGTGGAATCCCACCTGAAACAGCGTGTTAAAGCTTTTGAGAACTCCTGTAATGGCGCTGCCTCCAAGGTTAAAGATCAAAAATCCGATCACTGTTTTTAAGGTTCCCTCAAACACCTTGGTCAAGGGCTTTTTCTGGAGCATCAGGCCTGCAAAAGCCACCACTCCAAGTATGATGGACGGTTCACTTAATATACTGATTACTACATTCATGGTTTTCCCCCTTCTCTTTACCCCTTTTACTTATCTTCTTTTGCTTTCAGGAACATCTGCATTTCTTTGAGAAGATTTGCCTTGTCCACTATGTTCTGGATCCCCACAATATACCGTTTCGGGTACTCGGCCTTTAACTCAGCCGCCACATCCGACAGCGTAAAAATCCCGTCTCCGTCAAATCCCGGCACCCCGTCAAGGTTCGTGTGTTCAATCTCAATGGGCAGCCCGTACTCTTCTATGACCTGATTCATTTTGATCTTTAAGATCAGGCTTGATCCCACTCCTGCCCTGCAGGCCACTAAAATCCGATACATGTTCTTCCTCCTTACTGATTAAAAAAATCGCATACCATACTGCTGTCCTCTGCCTGATCCAGCACTTCCAGGAATTCTTTCCTGCCCAAAAGTTCCGCGATCCTTGAGATGTTGTGCAGATGTTCTTCCCCATCCGCAGACGATAAGAAAATGATATATTTGACCGGGTCGTTTTTATGTCCGAAACATACCGGATCTTTTAATGTGGTCAAAGAAACCGCATTTTCCAGCGCCCCGTATTCCGGTTTTGCATGGGGCAGAGCAACGTGTTTCATAATGATAAAATAAGGTCCCTCCTCTCTGGTCACCCTGACGATCTCGTCCACATACGCCTGCGTCACCTTATGTCTGCCAACCAGGGGACGGGCTGACTTTCTTATGGCATCCTCCCAGTCGGCCGCTTCAATATTCAGTTGAACTTCATCTCTTTCCAATGGTTTATGTGTCATGCTGCTGCTCCTTTCATGAGTCCAATATACGTTCTCCTGATAAAAAGTTCAATCTCCATTCATGACAGTTTTTGTCTGGTAGCCGCACAAAAATTGTCCTAATCAGTACCCCCGGCAACAGTGGTCATCTTTTATAATAAAGAAAAAAGCAAAGGAGATTTTTATATGGCGTTTAAAGAAATATGTGCAGCCGGATCCAGCTATGAGATGGGGCTGGCACATGGAAGCAAGGCAAAGGATATGGTTGCCGGTACGATTGATTACTACAGGCAAAAATTTGAACCGATCTGGAACTGCTCCTGGGCTGAGATCAAAGAATTTTCCAATCAGTATTATGACCTGATCCAGGCGGACTTTCCCCAATATATAGAGGAGATGAGGGGCATCTGCCATGGCTCCGGCCAGCAGTTTGATGACATTCTGGCAATCAACTGCCATTATGAGATCGCACGAAAAGGGGGACTGACGGAGCACAGCTGCAGTGTGATCGGGGTGGAGTCCGGCCGCAGCGCGGACGGCCGTACTTATATGGCGGAGAACTGGGATTACGGAGTTTTCCAGAAACATAACACCATTATACTAAAACTTACTCTTCCAGATGATACCAGGATTTGTATGGTGACAGAAGCGGGAATTATTGGTAGAATGGGTTTTAACAGCAGCGGGATCGGATATTGCGGAAACACCCTGAAAAATGACCACGTGGGCCTAAAACTGCCCCTCCATCTGATGAAACGCCTGATCCTTGAACAGCACACCCTGGAGGATGTACGCAGAATGGTACACACCTTTGGAACGGGAAGCTCCTTTAACATACTGGCCGGTTCAAGCAGGGATGGAATATGCGATTTTGAAGTTGACAGCCGTCAGGCCACGGAACTTTTGCCCGCAAACGGTCTGATGCTCCACACCAATCATTTTCTTGCATCCGGCCTGAATACTGACAGGGAATATATAAAATACCTGAAAAATGAATCGGTCCTCAGATATGATTCACTGAAACAATCCCTGGAACATTTGGAAAGGATCAGCTTTCAGGACATCAAAAAAGCACTGGTACAGCACGGCAATCATCCCCAGGGAGTATGCACCCATGCCGACCAGGCACTGCCTGTAAGAAAGCAGTGGGCAACCATCTGTTCATTGGTCATGGATCTGACAGAACAGACCATGTATATATGTGAAGGAAATCCCTGCGGACATACCTACCTTGAAACAAAATTACCGTAAACATTTCACCCATGGCAGTCTCACTTGGAGGGAAAGATGAATAAAAACACGCTGTCCATCATTGAAAAGATAATCATAAACAGGGTATTATCCGTTCCCCAGCTTATGGGGGAAACCTCATTTACAAAAAGACAGATCGAATACCAGCTGGAATCCATCAACACCGTCCTGGCAGATTCCTACGGCGTGCCAAAGGACAGGCTCTTACAGGCCAGTCAGCCGGTATCCCCAGAGACGTTGGATTTGTTGGAAAAGATATTTCTAAACCAGATCCGGCATTATAATTTCGATCATGAAGAGCGGCAGTATTATATCTTCCTGGCGATCCTGTGCAACCAGGATTATCTCACCATCTTTCATCTCACAGATGAACTGTCAGTGAGCAAGACCACCATCCAGGCGGATATGAAAGACTTACGGAAGAATCTGGAATCCTACGAAATACGCATAGACAGTGACCGCGTATACGGATATACACTGTCCGGTTCCCCCTCCTCCTGCCTGAGTTTTCTGGTGAACGGAATCACCGGTGTCCATGGTCCCGTAATGGAACATTTTTTCAAAAAACACTCTATCCATGTGACAGACCATTACATAGGGACGATCCGCCGGATCGCAGGTACCTGCGGCATTTCCTTTGTTGAGAGCAGATTAAGGGAGTTTGTTTACATCCTGGTCATCCTTTCTGTCAGCAGGCAGTTTCCAAGCGGGAACCCCTTTGAACTTCCTGACTTTGTTTCCGAAAAAATGCCCCAGCTGAATGAATATAAATTTGCTGAGACGTTGCTGAAAGAACTGGGGCTTGATCTGGAGGAGGATAAAATAGAATATATCAGCGCATGGCTCATCGGCATCTCGGTATCGGACATTGAGAATGAGACACCGGACAAGTCCTATCTGGTGGAACTGCTGCGTCAGATGCTGATCCGCTTCCAGGCCTTAAGCGGTCTGCAGTATTCTGACCACAACAAGGCTTTGGCACAGCTCTATTCCCATTTCAGGCCTGCTTTTTACAGGAATCTGTATCATTTGCCCGTGTCCAATCCTTTAACCCGGCAGATCCTGGAGCAGTATGCCGCCACCGCCACCCTGGTCAGGGAGACTATTAAGCCTTTAAACTATATCCTGTACTCCCCTTTTGCAGAGGACGAACTGGCCTATCTCACCGTCCATTTTGCAAGCTTTACCACGCAGAAAACCTATGGCAGCCCATACAGAAAACAAGGTGCCATAGTCTGTAACGCTGGTACCGGCTTTTCCGCCCTGCTGAAAAAACAGCTGGCCGGCTTGTTTCCTGAATTCGACTTTTTCTCCACCGGTTATGACGGACTCCGCCGAGAACTTCTCACCCAGACATGCCATGCTGTTTTTACAACTTCATTGGATTTTCAGCTGGAGGGCCTTGGTATCCCTGTATTCTATGTGCCGTCCATTCTGAACAGCCAGGACAAATACCGTTTGTCCCAAAAGGTGTATCAAACATTTGAATCATTTGCCGATCCACTTCCTTCCGTACATGATCTGATCACCATTATTCATAAACATGCACAGATCCTATCCGAGGGAAAACTCAGAGGAGACCTGATCAGCTACTTTTCACAAAAAAACGGCCGGTCCTCTCCCTCCCGGCCGCTGTCCCTGTCGGACATGATCCGCCCTGCCCTGATCCAGACCAGGGCAGCTGCCCGGACAGCCGAAGAGGCCGTGCTTTTGTCAGCACAGCCTCTTCTCACCTGTAACTATATTACCCAAAACTATGTGGATTCTGTTATTGATACCTTTAAGAGCAGCCTGCACCACACCGTGATCATGAAATCAGTTGCCCTGCCCCACGCAGCGCCTGACCGGGGTGTTCTAAAACCAGGAATATCCGTCACCGTCCTGGAACATCCTGTCATATTCAACGTGGAGAACTACGATCCCATCAGATACATTTTCTGTTTAAGCGCTGTTGATTATGAATCCCATCTATCAGCCATGGCCAGTCTGGTGGAATTTCTGGAGGACAAACAGTTTTATGAGATCCTGAACACCCAGAGCTGCTCCAATATATTCAACTATTTAATGGTGTACGGCTCCCGTTCTTCATGAAGTCTTTCATCCAGTAAAAGCTTTTTTTAGGATACCGTTTCAGGCTTCCCTTTCCTTTGTCGTCCATGTCCACGTAAACCCATCCGTACCGTTTCTTCATCTCTCCCGTGGACAGGCTTACCAGGTCGATGCCGCCCCACATGGTATAGCCCAGAACCGGTATCCCATCCAGCTCAACCGCATCCTTAATAGCCTTAAAATGGTCCTTCAGGTAATTGATCCTGTAATCATCTTCCACCCAGAAATCCTCATCCGGTTCATCTGCCATGCCCAGTCCATTTTCCACGATAAAAAGCGGCAGCTGATAGCGGTCCCAGAACTCATTGAGCACATAGCGAAGCCCCAGGGGATCGATGGTCCAGCCCCACGGTGTGGCCTCCAGATAGGGGTTGGGATCAAAGGAGAGCACATTCATCTTAAGCTCACTGTCCGCCGTACAGGTGGTGGAACGGTACATGCTGAAACTGATGTAATCAATGGTCCCCTGGCTCAGGATCTCTTTATCCCCTGGCTCAATGACCAGCTCTACTCCGTTATCCTTAAAAAAATCCGCCTGCCAGACAGGGTATTCCCCCCGAGCCATGACATCGATATAAAACAGGGTACGGCGGCGTATGGTCATCTGTGCAAACACATCCTGGGGCCTGCAGGTCCTGGCATAGACCGGGCTGGCGGCATACATGGCGCCAAACAGCGCGCCGGGCATCATCTCATGTCCCAGCTTAACAGCCAGTGCAGATGCCACAAACATATGATGGGCACACTGATAGGTGGCTGCCATGGTACAGTCCGTGGTTCCCAGATGGCTGTAGCCATTGAGGATATTGACTTCATTAAAGGTGAGCCAGTATTTCACCCTTCCGCCCAGCCGCTCAAACAGTGCCCTGCAAAGCTTCACATAGCAGTCAATGGTTACACGGCTCATCCAGCCCTGGTAATGCTCCGCCAGATAGGCCGGAAGCTCGTCATGGCATATTGTGATAAGGGGTTGGATGTCGTACTTTAAACATTCGTCCACCACCGCCTCATAAAAATCCAGCCCTTTTTTATTGGGCTTCTCCTCCATGCCGGTGGGGAAAATGCGGGTCCAGCAGATAGAAAACCGCATACAGTTAAGCCCCATGCCTGCAAGATACCTGATATCCTCTTTATAATGATGGTAAAAATCCACGGCCTGGTGGCTGGGATAATACTTTCCCTCCCGGAAATCCCCCACCGCGCCCTTTGGCATGCTGGTCCTTGCAGGAGTCTCCCCCCTGGTCCCGTCCGGCAGCCGGTAGGTCATCATGCGCGGCGCATCCACACTGCCGTCCGTCACAAAATCCTGGGTGATCACACCCCTGCCGTCCTCTCCAAAACCGCCCTCATACTGGAAATCAGCAGAGGCGCTGCCCCAGAGCAAATCTTCTGGAAATCTCATAAAACCTCCTTATAAATGTAGTGTACTCTCGGAATCTCCCGGTACTCAGATTTCTGAGATGATTTTTTGTCAGTTGTGCACCAATTTATGAGGCGTACACGGTGTGTACGTTGAGTAAATTGGTGTGCGACTGGCGGAAAATCAGCCGCAAAGATGGGTGCCGAGGAGACTTCGAGAGTGCACTGTATTGTTTTAAGCCTTGTCCTTATGGATCTCCCTGTAAAGGATCTTATACAGTTCTATGATCTCCCTGGTAAGGCTGCACTGGGTCATGGCTGTCATCATGGTGTCCTGTGCATGGTTAAAAATAAAGGAATTCTCATACCTGGTTCCCGCCGCCTCATTTTGGATCACCTCTGTCTGGGCATCGTGGGCTTTTTGGAGCTGTGCAAATGCCTGCTCCATCAATTCCTCGGCCCCGGTAAAATCAAAGGCGTGAAGCTTTTTCAGCGCCTGTTCCGCCGCAATTTTGGCATCCCCTGCGTCAATTACCACCCTCATGGCAACCTGGGCAAGTTCAGGAAGCCCCTCTTCCTCTTCATACTGTTTGACTGTGTTTTCCTGTTCGTTCACTTTGTTTCTCCTCCTATGCGGCTGCCGCCTCTTTCTCAATCTCTTCTTTTTCATAAACCTTAAAGAATGGATACCAAATAACCAGATAAACAACCAATAAGACAACAAACCAAAGCAGACCTCTCATATCCTGTGTCACGATCACTGTTGAGATAGGTGCAGGTATCTGGCTTACCTGCAGGGACATGGCCGGTATCTTAAGGAATCCCAGACTCATGGCAGCCCACACCATAACCGGTCCCAAAAGTGCGTTGATCCACATGGGAACCATGAGCATTGGATTAAATACCACCGGGGTTCCGTACATCAGCGGTTCGCTGATATTAAAGATGGAGGGACCGATACAGATGCGTCCCATGGTTTTAAGCCTCTTGGACTTGGACCTGCACATCAGCAGGTTGAGGGGAAGGGGGGCTCCCTGTCCGCCCATTGTGATCAGTCCTATGGCAAACATGGTCTCATAAGTGACAATGTACTCCGGGTTCTGCCCGGCTGCCACGGCCGCGATATTGGCCGCAAGAGCGGTTGCAAACACCGGGTTTCTGATTGCTCCCCATACCCAGGGAGAGATGCCAAGGCTGAAAAAGAACACCTGTACAAAGGAAAGTGTCAGCATGCCGGGCAGGCTTAAAAGGAAATTCTGAATGGGCATAAATGCATCGATAATGACCTGGTAAATATCAATGCCTGCTTTAAATACCAAAACTGCTGATATTGCAACAGATGCAAGGATTGGAAAAATATTGTTAAACCACTCGGAGACAAAGTCCGGAAGGGTGTCGTTATTTTCGAGGAAATGAAGCTTTGAATACATATGGTAGATAAATCCCACCATAATGCCCGCTACGATTGCCACAAACATGGCCGCCGGACCAAACCGCGCATAGGTGAACATGATTGTTGCTCCGGTCTCATCATAGGAAGGCACGATAAAAATCATAAATACCAGTATAGAGGTAAGCCCTGCATTTACCAGATATTTCTGAAGGTCCAGCTTTTCCATGAGCTGCGCTGCCACAACAAAGGCAACGATCAATGCCAGAAACCGGAAGGTGTAGTTGATGATCACATCAAAGTTGGGCAGTGCCGGAATAAATGCCCGGAATACATTGTATATGTAGATGACCGAGCCTGTCAGGATAAAGGGAAGTATTTTCTGCATGGCACTTGATACAGCCGCAATATACGGAAGCGAAAAAACCTTTTTGGTGGCAGGAGCAAGGACACAGCTCAGCCAGTCCATGAATTTATTCATCCCCGGTTCCCCCCTTCCCTGATGCAGCCATGTCCTGAGCCAGCTCCACCAGACGTTTTCCGTCAATCTGGCCGTATATATCCTGTGGGATTACTCCCACCGAAATCTCATAGGAAGCGCACATGTTCTTAAAATTCTCAAGCTGATTTGCATAATGAGGTCCTAACAGCAGCACATCAATTTTACCAAGGTACCCATTTACCTGGCTTTCACTTCTTGCTTCAACCGTCATACTGATCCCGTTTTTCTTGGCATACTTTCTCCCCTGCTGTGCCAGAAGTCCGCTGGAAAATCCCGCTCCGCAGCAAAGCAATACACGTAATTCACTCATACTATAAAGCTCCTTTCTATCCTACAATACTCCCAATATTTCGTTCAAACCGCAATTGCAATTTTAGATTAATCTGCTGTGATTATAGTATAATGTCTTCTCACAATTCAACCAGATATTTTCATCCCGCAGTGAAAATTTTTGGTTGAAGCCCTGTATCTACAATGATATCATAACATCAGACAACAGATGAAAGGAGACTGAACCTATGCAGGAAAAACAGATTTCCATGATCAGGATGATTTCCAAAAGTTCCAAGCCGGTTCCCTGTAAACAGCTGGCTTCCTGTCTTAATATATCCACACGCACTGTTATCAACTATATGAATGATATTAACGGCATGTACCCGGAACCGGTCATCATTTCCACCCCAAACGGCTATGTCATTGACCGTACCAGGACGGCCGGCCTTTTAGACCAGGTCAACTCCATACCGGACGGGTACAGGGAACGTTCCTTCTATATCTGTAAGCAGCTTTTGCTTGGAAGCGTAAAGGAGCTGGATGCATTTGAACTAAGTGATGAGATGTGTATAAGCTACTCTCTCTTAAAAAATGACTTGCAGAAAATGAACCAGTCCTATGCCTACCTGAATGTAAAATTCGTCATTAAAAACAACAATGTGTCCGTATCAGGAACAGAGAAGGATAAGCGCAAGCTTATGAACCATATGCTTACCCAGTCCCAGGAAGCCAATCTCCTGGACATCGCCACATTAAAACAGTTTTTTCCCCAGGACGTGGTTGACACCATACAGATCATTCTGGATGAGGTGTATCAGAAAACAGGCTATTACCTCAATGATTTCTCAAAGATCAATATGCTTTTGCATGTCCTGATCATGGTCGTCCGGGTGATCAACGGCAATACCATCCATATGGACGGCGGCCAGGATTTAAAGATTGATGAGACATCAGATGGGGATTACAATCTGGCAGATATGCTATGTGATGAATTACAGAAACGGTTCTCCATTGAGATCAGCCCTGCGGACAAGCTCCAGCTTTACTTTTTGATCAAATCCAATTCAACGGTGCTGGAAGCAAAAACAGAGGAATCCCTGGCCGGATATGTGGGCAGCCAGCTGCTGGATCACATCAGGGAGATTGTGTCCGGCACGGAGCGCCGGTTCTGTATACGACTTGACAGCAGCGAGTTTTTTGTGCGCTTTGCCCTGCATGTGAACTGTATGCGGGTGAGAAGCCTTAACCACATTCAGATCGTGAATCCGCTTAAGACTTCCCTTCGCAGTTCCTCACCCTTTCTGTATGATATTGCCATCTACATGGTTCAGCAGCTGCGGGCAAAAAACATTATCAGCAGCAGTATTTCAGAGGATGAGATCTCTTTTATTGTGCTTCACATTGGTGCGGAGATCGAAAGGCAGAATGTGACGGACAGCACCATCAGCTGCGTGCTCATGATTCCGGAATATCTGAACATGGGACAGACCATTGCACGAAAGATCATGCGCCGCTTCAGCGACCAGATAACCATCAAGCAGACCATCACCCTGGAGGAACCAAAGCCGGATGCTTCCTGCGATCTGGCCATCTCTGTTATTGACAAGAATAATACCTCCGGCGGCCAGTGCGTCTATATAAGCCCGTTTTTGACTTCTGCCGATTACGCCGGGATCAGCAATGCCATTGATAAGGTCCAGATCCAAAAGTCCCTGGAATATCTGCACAGGAATTTTGATTTTTATTTTTCATCCGGCAACTTTATCATTGACCGATCCAGAAGGATGGAGCGTGATGCAGCCATTGACAAGCTGTGCAATCTTCTCATTGACAACCAGTTTGTTACCAGGGAGTACAGGGACAATGTCTTAAAACGTGAAAATGCAGCTTCAACCGCTTATTTTGATTTTGCCATTCCTCACTCCGTCTGCATGGAGGCCACGATCAATACCATCGGCGTCCTGGTTGCGCCGGGCGGGATCCAGTGGAATGAGCACCTGGTTTATGTTGTATTTATGATGGCCATTTCCCCTGATTCATTAAATGACTTTCAGACACTGTACCGCATCCTTGCCCAAATACTGACCGATACCAGCATTATAACATCCATAAGGGACTGCGAATCCTTTGGGGCCTTTAAAAAACTGCTCCTCAACCCGGGATTCTATTAAACACATATAAGGAGGCACTTTAAATGGCTGTTTACTATTACCCCAGCTGTAAATTCACTGCATTTTCACCGGAAACCAGCAACCGGATCTGCGCCTATCTGGACAGGAGGTTCGGCATGACCATACAGGGCTGCTGCCGCCCGTCCCACTCCCTTATGACAGAGGACGACACTGCCGTATGTGTGTGCAATACCTGCGCCGCGATCTGCTCAGAGGATTCCAAAGCCCATGTAAAATCCCTGTGGGAAGTTTTACAGGATGACCGGGAATTTCCCTTTCCGGATCTTCACCGCGAGGCCATGACCCTGCAGGACTGCTGGCGCTGCTATGACCGCAGGGCTGAACAGGACGCTGTGCGCAGGATCCTGCACAGAATGAATGTTTCTGTGGTTGAGCTGGAAGAAAATTATGAAAGGACACGGTTCTGCGGAACCAGCCTGCATCAGCCCCTGGTCCGGGCCAATGCTGATTTTGCTCCCAGACGCTTTGTGAAAGAAGCCCAGGGCATGTTCATCCCAAAAGCAGAGGAGGAACAAAAAGCCCTGATGCGGGAACACTGCAGCAACATACACACCGACAAAGTGGTATGTTACTGCGTCCCATGCACCAAGGGAATCCGGGCAGGCGGCAAGCAGGGGATCCATCTGCTGGACCTGTTGTTTGAAAATGTGTAACTTCAGTAGACAAGGGCACACACGCCCCTGATTCGCTGAGGATAACCGCATCATATAGAAATGAAAGCGAGGAAAACTATGAAACACACTTATTACAAATCCACTACTTCTTCATCCCCCTTAAGCGCTGCTGTAAAAGCAGGAGAAACCCTGTATCTTTCCGGTCAGCTGGGAATCTCTCCTGAGACCGGAAAAATAGTAAGCCATGATGCCGGTGAACAGACTGTTCAGGTGTTAAAGAATATGGAAGACGTGTTGACACAGGCCGGGTATTCCTTTGAAGATGTGGTTAAAACCATGATCTTTGTGGCTGACAGAGGAGATATGCCGGCTGTCAACAATGCCTACTCCTCTGTCTGGGGCGAGGACAAGCCAGCCAGATCCGCTGTCCAGGTGGTCTTCCCCAATCCGGCAGTGAAAGTGGAGATCGAGGCCATCGCAGTGAAGCAGACGGCTGACTAAATAAATGGAGGGCCTAAAATGAAACCCAAACGGATTGCCCTGGTGGGCTGCGGAGGCCTGGGACATGAGATCGCCGCCGGTATTAAAGCCGGACAGGCCGGAAACTACACGCTCTGCGGAATCTACACGGACCAGCCAAAGCTGACAGCCGCATGCTCAGAGACATTCGGCTGTGCCGCTTACCTTACCAGTGAAATGATGTTTCTTGACAAACCTGATCTCATGATCGAAGCAGCCGGAGCCGCTGCACTGAAAGAGCTTTTAGAACCAGCGGTCAAAAACCAGGTGGATGTGATTCCCCTCTCTGTGGGAGTGTTTTCCCATCGGGCGTATATGGATCATATCCGCCAAATGGCCGAAACACATGGGACCCATGTATACCTGCCCTCAGGAGCTGTGGGTGGATTTGATCTCATGGAAGCAGCTGCCCTGGACCGGGAATTATCCGTATCCATACACACGGAAAAACCTCCCCAGGCGCTGGCGGACGCTCCCTGTCTAGAGCGTGTTTGAAAATTCATTCCCGCCATCTGCACGCCCCACTTCGCGGTATATTTGGCCCCAATTCAGTCAGCGTAGCCCACTACGCCTCCTTCATCGGGGCCAAATTTCCCACAAAGTGTAACGTACAGCTGGCAGAAAGCAATTTTCAAACACGCTCTAGCGGGCCGCATCCTCCCTGACCACGAAACCCAGCTGGTCTTTTCCGGCAATGCAGTTGAGGCAATTGAGGTATTTCCACAAAATGTAAATGTTGCAGTAGCGGTAGGTCTTGCCACTGTGGGTGCCGACAATCTTTCCGTAACCGTTGCCGCCAACCCCGATCTTCACTCCAACAGGCATACCATTGACCTTAAGGGGGAATTTGGCCATGCAAGGATCCAGATATCCGCCGCCCCCTCTTCCAATGTCCACTCCAGTAAGCTGGCTGCCCATAGCGTCATAAGTCTTTTAAAGCGGCTGGACTCCTGGATTTGCTTTATGTGATCTGTTTTAAATGATCTGTTTTAATGGAAAGGTAAGTCCGAAATGAAACAATTTTCCTATACGATCAAAGCAGCCCATGGGATCCATGCCATCCCTGCCGCGCTTCTGGCTCAGGAAGCCAACAAATATGACAGTTTCATCTCTATCATAAAAAGCTCCATAGAAACAGATATGGCCAGACCCGTCAAGGTCATGGCCATGTCGATCAAACAGGGTGATACTGTCACTATCCATATAGAAGGGGAGGTTGAGGATCTGGCCGCCATGGAACTGGAGGCTTTTTTCCGCCGATGGCTGTAGTGTATCCTCCCTCTGCCTAAGGCGCTGCCTCATCTTTATTGTTCATCTCTGACCGCTTAGGCCCCTAGTCTTTTGCATGGGCAATCTTTATCCCACTTTGGTTCGATCCACTGTCATGGAGGATCATCCCTCACAGGCCCCCGGCATCATTCCGACCATTCCGATCCTTCCAGTCCTTTCAGTTCTTCCAGTTCTTCCAGCCCTTAAAGCCCTTCCCGCACTGCGGCAACTGCTTTCACAAGGTTTTTAAGGCTGGGGGTGGTTTCTTCCTCTCCCCTGGTACACGCCCGGTCCCACCTGGGTCCTGAATCCGCATGCCTTCAGGTCATCCAGGATCGCCAGGTCTGACCTGGATGCCTCAAAGGTGATCACATCCCCATTCCATATCATCAATATCCTTTATGATATCCCCAAATTCACTGTAGCACATATGGGTATGTATCTGTGTTTCCGGCTTCACCCCACTGTGTACCAGCCTGAATGCCTTAATGGCCCAATCCAGATAATCCTCATGCCAGTCCCGGCGCCGCAAGGGGAGTTTTTCCCTCAATGCCGCCTCATCAATCTGAATGATCCTGATTCCATTGGATTCCAGATCCAAAACTTCGTCACATATGGCCAGTCCGATCTGGAAGGCACAGTCACGCAGGGATATATCCTCCCGTGGAAAAGAACAGTTCAGGATCGTGACCGGACCAGTCAGCATTCCCTTAACCGGCTTCAATGTAAGACTTTGGCATAGGTGGAATATTCAACTGTCATAGGGCGGCTGCGGGAAATGTCCCCCCAGACGATCGGCGGTTTCACGCATCTTGTTCCATAGGACTGTACCCATGCCTTTTCCGTGAACAGAAAACCATCCAGGCATTCCCCAAAATATTCCACCATGTCATTCCGCTCATATTCGCCGTGTACCAGCACATCCAGGCCAATGTCCTCCTGCAGCCTGATGCATTCCTTAATCTTTTCACGATTAAATTCCTTATATTGGGCTTCGCTGATCTGCCCCTTCTTATACGCGGCGCGGTTTGCCCTCACATCCTTTGTCTGAGGAAAGGACCCGATGGTGGTGGTGGGAAGGAGCAAAAAACCAAACTCATGCTTCTGTTGCTTTTCCCTTTCATCAAACACCGGGACGCGCTGAAAATCCGCCGGTCCCAGCTGTCCTATCCTGCTCCGTACCGCCGGATTGCCGCAGATCCTCTCATCTGTGAACAGATTGGCGTTTTCCTGGAAGGCCGGATGGTTCAGCGGCTGATTTCATGAAAGGACTTCCTTCAGTTCTGAAAGTTCCCGCAGCTTTTCCTCTGCAAAAGCAAAATGCTCTTTTATATCCTCCTCCATCTTTGTCTCATACCTCAGGGTACATGGCACATGCAAAAGGGAACAGGAAGTGCCAAGAACCACATAACCTGCCTTTCTTTTTATCCGTTCCAGGGGGACTAAGGTTTTTCCGTAATTGTTTTTCCAGATATATGTCTGCAGAAAAACCTTCAGATCCGTCTTCTGATCTAAGATACCGCTGTACAGTTCTTTAAAAAGCCGGATATCCTCCCCTGTCATATCCTTTACCAGTGCAGGTTCATCAAACTGGATCCACTCCGCATTCTCAGCCGTGAACCGTTCCGTTATCTCCCTGTACGCCTTGATGACATGGGTTTTAACATCCTCTGCCCTGCATGTTCCAGTAAACCGTGACAGCTTTAACAGGGTGTAGGCACCTGTGATCACTGGTTTTGTCTCTATTCCCAATTCCCTGGCTTCTGAAAATTCATCAAACGGTTTTGTTCCTTTTAAGGCTATGCAACAGGAATCCTCAATTTCCGGCGCCATATAATGGTAGTTAGTGTTGAACCATTTTTTCATGGCTAATGCCTTCACATCACCGGCTTCCCCCTGGTATTCCCTGGCCATGGCAAAATATGTATCCAGGGAAGACAGGTTCAGGTTAAGATAGAGCTCCGGTACGATCCCCAGCAGATGGGCAGTATCTAAAAGCCCGTCATAAAAGGAAAAGTCATTGCTGGGGATCAAATCAATACCTGACTGTTTCTGAATTTCCCAATTGTGCCTGCGCAGCGCCCTGGCAGCGCCCTGGCAGTGTCCTCCAATTCCCCATAGGATACCTCTTTCCTAAAATACCGTTCACAGGCGAACTTAAGTTCCCTCAGTTCTCCGATCCTTGGATATCCGATCACTGATATATCCATACTATACCCTTCCTTTCCGCTTACTGTTATGGTGATGATCCGGCCTGCAATTTCCATGGCCGGTTTCTAAAATAATAACATACGCTGAAAAAAGGCATAATCTTTATATAATATGGGTCCCCATAGTTTAAAACTATAGCAGTTCCTTTTTTCCCTCTTCCCGTTTCAGGGCATCAATGTGGTCCATTGCCTTCCGGATATTTCCATAAGGATCCCCCTTAGCCGGATCAAAATCCATATTATACCGTCCCCTGTGTCCTCCGGTTCTCTTTCCGGCAGCCTTGTCCCTCTCGTCTTCCATCCTTCCTTATCTCTCCTTTTCCCTGTCATAAGCCTGTATATAGACGAAATTGTCGTTTTTCCGCTCCATCCTGTATTCAGGATCCAGAATCGCTTCAATGAACTCCCGTCCCCCTGATTCCACTGCCACCACTTTCATCCCCAGTTCCCGCTCCACATCCTCCACGGTCAGATCATCCAGGAAGACCTGTTCCCCCATGCGCAGCATATTGGATGGGATCTGCAGTACATTTCCCAGATTCTCCCCCCTGTCCTTTCGTTCTTTCAGCTGCTTAACCAGATCCTGCCCTGTGATCAGGCCGGACACCGTGATGGTTTCCCCAAAGAAATCATTGCGGATAAAAAAAACATGGATAGTGAGCATGGGAAATACCTCCATGAGCCGGGCTGCAAAATCACATATGGTAGGGTATGTCAGCTTTCCGGTTGCGATTGTCAGGGTGCGGTTTACCGTCCCTTTCAGGGTGCTGTATTCCGGGCCGCCTGTAACGTCATTTAACGCCTCCCGGAACTCATTGATGAACAAACGCATCATACCAACGCCGTTCTCCAGCTGGATATAACCATCATACCGTTCTTCTTCGGGGAAATCCCTTCCCGCAGTTATATACCACTCATCGCTGGCATGGATAAAATGAAGTCCGTACTGATGGTAGTATCCTTCCTGGAAGCTTTCTATCAGATCAATGATCTCCCCTGCCTCCTCCTTGGTGTACAGCCCAATGGGAAACAGTCCCTCCCTGTATTTGGTGATTCCTGCCGGAACCACGGAAACGCTTCTTAAAAACGGAAGGTATTCGGCCAGGTCGCGGATGGAGCGTTCCAGCTCCGGTCCGTCATTTACGCCCTTGCAGCACACGATCTGCCCGTTCATTTCCACATGGCCATCGTACAGCATTTTCATATATTTCAGCTTTTCCCCGGCAAAACGGTTATGAAGCATCTTACATCTGAGATCCGGATTTGTTGTCTGGATTGAAATATTAATGGGAGCCAGCTGCATCCGTACGATCCGCTCTATGTCTTTTTCCTTCATGTTGGTCAGGGTAATGTAATTGCCCTGCAGGAAAGACAGGCGGGAATCATCATCCTTGAAATACAGCGTCTCCCTCATTCCGGGCGGCATCTGGTCAATGAAGCAGAAGATACATTGATTGCTGCAGGAACGGTAATCACTCATCAGGCCATTCTCAAACTCCACGCCCAGGTCATCATCGTATTCCTTATCGATCTCCAACAGCCACTCCTCGCCGTCCGGTTTTCTGATGACCACCTCAACATATTCATCCTTGATCATGTACCTGTAGTCGAATACGTCCTCTATCTCCTCATCATTGATTGAAAGCAATATATCTCCCGGTTCAATCTCCATCTCCTCTGCGATTGAATCAGGATACACTTCCTTTATTATATGTCCGCTTTTCTTTTTCATCCAATTGTACTCCCTGTTCCAGCTGACGCCATTCCTTTATGTTCGTATCAGAATATAACAAAGTTGTCTCCCTATGTCAAGGGGAGCGGCCCCTGTTCCCCGCAAACCGGAGGATAATCCCGGCATAAATGCGAAATAACTGCTGATCAACTGCTGGTCAGACCACCCGCCGGGCAGCAGAAAGCGCCTGCCCCGATTTAAAATCTGAGCGGCGCCTCCTTTTATATCCCGGAAATGCTGATCCCATTCCCGGACAACAGCCACATTATAAGAAATCTTTGCATGAAACCAGCAGATCGATCTTTTTCCACTGGGTCTCCTCGTCAATACAGTTGCCTTCCTCAACAGAGGCAAATCCGCATTGAGGCGACAAGGCGATCCGATCGCCCACAACTGCCTTGGCTTCCAAAAATCTTTGTTTGATCTGGTCATGAGTTTCCAATACTGGATTCTTAGTCGAAATCAGGCCGGCTACAAAAGCGGCACCTGTCTCCTTTAACACAGACCAGGGTTCAAAAGAGCCGGAACGTTCATCATCATACTCAACAAAGAAGCCGTCATAGGGGATCTGGCTGATGATCGGGGCTACGGTATCATAAAAGCCGTCAAACAGAGGATTCCCCTTAAAATTGCCTTTGCAGAAGTGGGTGGCGATTGCCATGTCAGAAGGCCTGTTCTCAAGCGCTTTTGTGGAGACACGTCTGAACCACTCCAGAACCTCTGATTTCTCATATCCCAGGTCCGCCACCTTTTTTAGGAACCCCTGATCGATCATGTAAGTCCATGAGGTATCATCAATCTGAAGATATCTGCACCCATGGGCATACAGATCCCGGATCGCTCCCTGATATGCAAGGGCAATATCCTGAATCAATGCATCTATGTCACTGCCATAATAGGGGACATCTTTGATTCCCATCTGAAGATAGTTATCCACCAGGATCATATTAGGTCCGGAAATACATTTTTTAGCTGTCACACCGGGATATTTCCCTGCTTCCCGGCAAAGGAAATCAAACGCCTGAATCTCCGGATGGCTGCGCTTTGGATCATAAAAAATTTTTCCCGTAATGTATCCCAGTTCGATATGATTTACAACACCATTGCGCTCCTTATCCAGATGCTTGGTAGTAAAACCATCAAACTCCTTCAGCCAGTCCAAATGCCACCATCTGCGCCGGTACTCACCATCAGTTACAAATTTCAATCCATGGGAAACCTCCTTTGCAACTAGCTCTGAAATCTCCTTGTCTTCAATCTTCCTCAGATCTTCTAAGGATAATCCGCCGGCTGCATACTGACTTCTTGCCGTCTTGATCCGCTCCGGTCTTAAAAAGGATCCCACAATATCATACTTAATATTTAACATCCGACACCTCCGTCAATTATAATGTTTGTCCGCCATCCTGTGGCACCTCACCCAATGGCCTTTTTCAATTTCTTTCATCTCCGGCATTTCCCTTTGGCATATATCGCCGCAGTCCTGGCACTGCCCTGCATAGGGACAGGCTTTTTCAATTCCACGATGCCCCGGATCCTCCTGCCCGTACCCGGTATCCATGCCTTTACACGCCCTGAATAACCGCCTTGTATAGGGATGGCAAAGCCTGGAAAAAAGATCCATCTGTGCAATTTCTTCCACCATATATCCCCCATACATGACGGATAAACTGTCTGAAAGGTAGTAAACCGCCTCCAGATCATGGGAGACCAGCACCTGCGTCAGCCTGTTTTCTCTTCCCAAGGTTTCAAGGAGCTTCATGATCTGGGCCTGTACCGACACATCCAGGCTGCTTAAAGGCTCATCCAGCAGAAGGATCTCCGGTTTTGCCGCCAGGGCCCTTGCAATACAGACCCGCTGGAGCTGCCCCCCGCTGAACTGCCTGGGATACTTTATAAGGTCCGCTGCCGGCAGCCCCACCTGCTCCATCAGGCAGGCGCACCTCTCCCTGCGCTCCATCCTTCTCATGGATGTAAAATTTCGGAGCGGCTCTCCAATGATATCCTCCGCTGTCGCGTACTGGTTCACCGCATCCATACTGTTCTGAAAGATCATCTGTATTTCATTCCGATGCTTTTTCATCCTTTGTTCCACCGGTTCTCCCTTATACAGGATCTGCCCGGCACCGGGCCGCTCCAATCCGGCCAGCATGCGGATCAATGTGCTTTTCCCGCACCCGCTTTCCCCCACGATCCCGCGGCATTCTCCTTCCCGTATCCAAAGAGACAGGCAGCTGACCGCATCCACCTGCCGTTTTCCAGGGCCGCGGTACCTTTTGCTTACACGGTCCGCCTCCATCATGACCCTATCACCCATCCCTCCGCCGCTCCTCTCCACCTGCCCGAAAACAGCGTAAAAGATGCCCGGCCGGACCGCAGGTTTGAAGCTCCGGGCAAAAATGCCAGCATTGTTCCAGCGCCTCCTTGCAGCGGGGAGCAAATGGACAGCCTGCCCCTTCCTCCTTGATTCCCGGAGGATATCCCTCCATTACCCGGACTGCTTTCTTTGAAAATGCCGGCCTGGAAGCTAAAAGCCCTTTGGTATAGGGGTGCCTCGGATGCTCAAGGACCAGGGCAGCCGGCCCCTGTTCCACAATATACCCTGCATACATGACACAGAGGTCATCTGAAATGCTCCGTATCACCCTGAGATCATGGGAAACGATCAGTACTGTCAATCCAAACTCTGCTTTCAGTTCCCGCAGCAGGCCCAATATCTCCCACTGCGTGGTGACATCCAGGGCAGTAGTGGGTTCATCCGCCACCAAAAACCGGGGCTGCCCCAAAAGGGCAAGGGCGATCATGACCCTTTGCAGCATTCCTCCGCTCAACTGGAACCCATAGCTTTTAAGCACCTGCTCCGGAGCACGGATACCCATCCTGTGAAGCAGCTTCACTGCCCTTGCCCACAGTTCCTGCCTGTTGAGAGACAGCACGCCTGCCAGTTCCAGGAAATGGTTCCCCAGCGTCATCCTGGGGTCAAAAGCACCCGCAGGATCCTGGGCAATAAACCCCACAGGCATGCCCCAGGATCCGGGCCGCACGCCTGCCCTGCCCCGGTCGATCTCCTTGCCTTCAACCAGAAATGTCCCCTCTGTCTCCCATTTGTCCGGTTCCAAAAGCCCCAGTATGGAATGGCACAGGAGCGTCTTGCCGCAGCCGCTCTCACCGATCATTCCCAGGTTTCTCCCCTCATGAACGGAAAAAGACACACCCTTCACTGCCCAGAAACAGCGTTTTCCCTCCTTTAGCCCCACCCTCACATGATCCAGCCGCAGCAGTTCTGCCCTGTTTTGTAATTTCATCTTTTCTTTATCTCCTCATCCTTCCGGCAATCTCCTGGATCCTGTCTCCCAGACAATTGGTGATGATCACAACTGCCAGGATACACAGTCCCGGCCAAAACATCATGGAGGGGCTGGTACTGATGAACGAACGCCCGTCCTGAATCATCATCCCCCATTCCGGGCTTGGAGGGGAGGCCCCGAAACCCAGAAAGGAATATCCGGCCAAGGCCGTGAGAGCCGTACCAAAATTAATGGTCATCACAGCCAGCATCTGCATGCGGATCGCGGGAAAGATCAGGGAAGCGATCACCTTAAACCTTCCGCTGCCCGACATAATGGATGCCAGAACAGCATTCTTTTCCCGTTCCCCTTTGGTCAGGTTCCTGGCAACCCTGGCATACCAGACCCATCTGGTGGCCAGCATACCCAGGCACAGATGAAAAAGTCCGGTCCCCAGAAGGCTGACCACCACCAGAACAATGACGATGCCTGGAAATGCACGCACCGCATCGCAGATCCCCATAAAAGTCCGGTCCGGCATCCCCCCGGTATACCCGGATACCATACCTAACAACGTCCCGATCACCGCGGAGACGGCTGTGATCAATACCGCATATCCCAGGGACAGGCGGGCGCCATAGAGTATGCGTGACAATATACACCTCCCCATATGGTCGGCGCCCAGAGGAAACTCCCCTGACATCCCTGCAAACTTGGCCGTGTAATGGATCTCATTGGGATCATTGGGGGACAGCCAGGGCGCCAGCATGGCCGCTGACCCAAACAGGATGAGCAGAATTATGCAGGACAGGCATACCCTGTCCTTGATCACTCGTTGAAACATAGTCCTTTTCACCTCTCCTCCCCCTCAAAACGGATCTGGGGATCCATGGCCGCGCACAGAAGATCCATTCCTAAATTAAGCAGTGTATACACAGCCGCGATCATCAATATATAGCCTTGGATAACGGGATAATCCCGTCCCGTAACCGCGCTCACGATCAGCCGTCCCATTCCCGGCCATGCGAATACATTTTCCACGATAACGGCCCCTGACAGCATGCTTCCAAGGCTTAATCCCAGGGTGGTAAGCACAGGATTTAATGAATTGGGGAGCACATGCCTCCACAGGATCGTGCTTTTCTTCAGCCCCCTTGCCTTTGCATACACCGCATAGCGCCTGCCGGCATTTTCTACGATCCCGCCCCTGATCATTTTTGTGTACATGGCAATGTAGGAACAGGCCAGGGTTGCAGAGGGAAGGATCAAATGTTTCCAGGTCTCCGCCCCCTGTACCGGCAGCATCTTAAGCTTCAGGGCAAACAGCTCCACCAGGAGAAACCCCAGCCAAAAGGATGGTATGGAGCTTCCAAAAAATGTAAGCCACCGTATGATCTGGTCGGAAGGTCCGCCGGGATGCCTGCCTGCCATAACCCCCAGCGGAAGGGATAGTACCCCGATCCAGACCGCGGACATGGCTGTGAGGATCATGGTATAGCGGAAGCTGAGCATCAGCTGGTCAAATACCGGTTTCTTTGTCATATAAGACACCCCAAGATCCAGGCAGGCCACATGTCTGAGCCAGGCGGCATACTGGAATATGGCGGGCCGGTCAAGTCCCAGCTCCTCCCTCACCTTTGCCAGGGCAGCCTCTGTTACCGGTGCATTGATTGAATTTAAGTAGGCTGTTGCCGCATCTCCCGGCATCAGACGCACCAGGGCAAAGGCTGCCACTGATACCAGGAACAAAAGGGGTATCATCCCCAGCAGCCTTTTTTGTATATATCTTCCCATATGTTCTCCATTTTTAATGAACCCGCCCCGCCTTTTGTATACCTGCCTGTCAGTGGGGAAACACCTATTTGCGCACCACGCTTCCCACAGGCATGATATCCTTGCCGTCTGTCAGGTCAAGGCCTTCCAGGCTGTTATCATAAACCGCCAGTGTGGACGACACGGTCAGGGGAATGTAAACCGCCTGATCCTTAAAGGACTCCATAATATATGTAAAATCTTCCTTCAGCTTGTCCTCATCGATCTCACTCAGGGCCTCATTCATGACCTTGTCCAGCTCCGCCTTGTTTTCCATTCCCTTTTGTACCGTGCTGAACTTGTCCCCTTCGCTTCTCATGGCTGCCAATGTTGCAAAGGGCTCATAGGATCCGCCCCAGGAACTGTAGAGGATCATGTCAAAGTCGCCCTCTTTCCACTTTTTCCTGAACACCTGGGAATCCTCCTCACAGATATTCAGCTTTACCCCTGCTTTCTTATACTGCTCCTGAAGCACAAGGCCAATATTTTTCCCGTTTTTAAACACTGTATCATAAAGCATATCCACCTCTAAAGGCGCCCCATCCTTAACCCGGTAATCACTGCCGGCTTCCAGGACCCATCCTGCCTGTTCCAGGATCTCAGACGCTTTTTCAGGATCATAGGTGTATCCCTGGGTACCGGTCCGGGTTAGCTGTATGCTGTCTGCAAAATAAGAAGATGCCGGCTTTTGCAGTCCTCCGTAAACATACTGGGAAATCACTGTGTTGTCAGTTGCGTATTCCAATGCCTGACGCACCTTCACATCTCCCGTGGTATCACCTGCCGTGTTCAGACTGAGGCTTGTCACCTGGGTTCCCTCCGCCATCTGGGTGCCGAATCCCAATTCCTTCAGTTCATAGAAGGCATCCGCGGAAAGACCGTCATTCACGTCAATATACATATGGATCTCCCCTGCCTTCAGGGCGTTCACGACCGTATCCATGTCCGGGATGACTTCCACCTTCACATACTGAAAAGATGGCTTGTCACCCCAGTAATATTCATTGCGCTCAAACACCGTATACTGATCCTGGACATACTCTTTTACAGTCCACATTCCCGTACCGATGGGTGCTTTCACCCCATCCTTATAGATATTTCCGGACTCGGGAAATGCCGCCTTGCCCGCAATGGTCAGCGGTCTGTTAAAGCTCATATCAGACAGCAGGGAATTACAGGGATTCTTTAGGTTCAATATCAGTGTGCTGTCATCCGGTGTATCCATGGTGCCGATCTCCTCCAGGCATTGAAGGAATGAGTATCCGTCTTTATTATTGATCACATCCTGGATATTCTCCTTTACAAGTTCTGCGGTCAGATCAGAACCATCGCTGAACTTCACTCCTTTTCTCAGATGGAAGGTATAGGTCTTCCCATCCTCTGAGATGTCCCACTTTTCTGCCAGTTCCGGTACGATGGTTCCGTTTACCAACGCGGTCAGGCCATCATATACCCAGTCCTGGGCATACATGGGGGAGGTCATGGTGTGGGGGTTCATATCCCCCAGATCCTTGGGGTAAGCCAACACCAGCGTAGTATCATCATCTGCCGCTGTCTTTCCCGCACCGGCTTGCGGATCTGATGCCGCTGCAGATCCCTCTGCGGATCCCGCTGTGGTTCCTGCCTGTCCCTCCTGTGCGGTTGTCTCCACAGCCTTGGGCGTGCCGGAAGTCCCGCACCCGGCAGCCAGCATGGCTGTCATCAGGATAACGGCCGGTAGTATCATCTTTCTTTTTCTCATTCTTGCTTCTCCTCTGTCAGTCTTATCATAGGTATATGCCATCCACCCCTGTTCACGCAGGTCAATGCAGATGATTTTTTGCACAAAAAAAGCCCTGTACAGGGCGGATGACAACAAAAGGAAGAGTTTCCGTAAGAAACTCCTCAATCCGGCTTTGCTTACCCTGGAGCGCCGCCGTTTTCCCTATCAGGCAGGTCTCCTGGCTCATGCTTCTACAATCCCTCCGCCTTCTCGCATATCTGCAATGGCTTGATCGGAGGTCTCTCCACATTTACAGTGACCGGTTCGCTCAGGATTCGCACCTGATTCCCTTTTCACCCTTTGCAGCTGTTACCTGCAAAGGCGACCTGATATGGTTATGTTCGTAACAGACTATAACAAAATAGAGAGGGGATGTCAAGAATAATATGGGTCTTGAATCCCATTTGGATCTCATTCCTAATTCTATGTTTAAAACACCTTAAACCTGTCATACTCCTTCCAGCAATCTAGACAAAGTTTTTTCCCGCCCTGCAAACGCAGCATATGCTCTGCGGTCATTTCCCCGCAGCAGTCACAGGAATATGACTGAAACAGACGGGCGTTTTCCGGGACCTGGCAGACCGGTTCCTTGACATCAAATAATTCTTCAGGTTCCCTGTTCTGCATGTATTCAAATGACTCTTCCTTGGTTGCAAATGCAGGGCGTTCCCTTAAAACCAGACGGGCCGCCTTGCCTGTTTTCCGATTAAAAAAGGAAAATGCCTGTTTCCCCGTCATGTGAAACAACAGGTTCCCTTTGCCGATGCTGCAGCCCAGCACAACCTGGATGGCATCCACACCGCAGGCATCATTTTCCGAGATGCACACCACTTCTTCATCCCCGGAATAATCCAATTCCAAAAGTTCCATGGCATACAAAGCCGCCTTATATCCAATGGTAAGGCCGCCGCATACATGGCCGTGAAACCTTGCACACTGATCCCATAATTCTCTGTTCTTATCTGCTTTCATGTAAATTCCTCCATATCATAAATACTACATTCAATCTGATCCATATGGGGCTGATATAAGTTTACTGTCCCATTTTTTAAAAGAAAGATCCGGTCCGACACTTTTGCCGCACAGATCAGATCATGGGTCACCATAAGAATACTGAAACCCTTCTGGTTTTGAAGGCCTTTCAAAAATCGGAGCACATTGGCTTTGCTGGATGGATCCAGCAGGGAGGTGGGTTCATCTGCTATCATCAGTGACGGTTCCATGGTCATCGCCCTGGCGATGCAGACTCTCTGCTTTTGACCGCCTGACAGTGCTCTCACCTTCATGTCCAAAAAGGCGTCCGTATCCGGTAGTCCCACATCCCGCAATGCCTGCCTTACCGCTGCCTCAGACCACCCCTGTCCCGATAAAACCAGGGGTTCTCCCACTGCCTCACCTACTGTCATGGCCGGATTAACCGCGTCTGCGCAATCCTGGAAGATCATCTGGACGCCGCGTTTCTTCCTGTGAAGCAGCCTGTAGTCTGCGGGTTTTCCGTCAAAACACACGGTTCCTGCAAATTCCTCCATATATCCGCCCAGGATTTTCGAGAGGGTGGTCTTACCTGCTCCGGACTTTCCCACCAGTGAAACGAATTCCCCATGTTCAATGTCCAGATCAACCCCATTTAGTACCGCCTGCGGACCATACTTCTTTTTAACGTCCTCGGCCTTAAGCAGTGTGACAATACCGCCCCGGTTGCAGGCCACCTGCCAATCCTTTCCGCATATGTTTAAAGAGGGCTTATGATCTCTGCACAGTTCCAGTTTCTGGCAGCACCTTCCAAAGAAGGGGCATCCATTTTCAGACATCTCTTTTGCCTGTCGTATGCCCCATATATCTTTCATCAGATTAAGATCCATGGAAGCCCGAATCATACCCTGGGTATAGGGGTGCCTGGGATGTGTAAGGATCTTTTCGGTCAATCCCAGTTCCAGGGCCATTCCTTCATAAAGGACAATGATCCGGCTGCTCAGCTCCTTTGCCAGGCGCAGGTCGTGTGTAATGATCAAAAATGCCGTATGGCTCTCCCTGTTGATGCGCCGGATCAAATCGATGAACGCCTTTCTGGATTTGGCATCCAGGGAACTGGTGGGTTCATCCAAATATACCAGTTTCGGGGACAGCGCCAGTGCATTGGCCAATAAAAACTTCTGGGCCATTCCGCCTGAAAGCTGGCCCGGAAACCGTTCCAGGTCCTCCTCATGTAATCCCACCATGCGGATCAGCTCCTTCATTCGTCCCGAATGCTCCCCGGGAGGATATTTCTTGATCAGAGTCTCCTTCAGCTGCTCCTTTAATCTCATCGCTGGATTCAGCCATTCTCCCGAACTCTGAAATACGATGGAAAAAGTATCCATGCGGATTCGCCTCAGCTCCTGTTCCCTAAGTCCATACAGGGATCTTCCATCCACTGTCACTTCGCCTGATACTGCTGCGCCGCTTTCCAGCAGGCGGGATAACGCCCGTGCCAGCGTAGTCTTTCCGCTCCCCGATGCACCGGCTGCTGCTATGATCTCTCCTTCCTCCATGGTAAAAGAAAGGGGTCCCAGTGCAAATCCCGGATACTGTACCGCCAATCCGTTTACTTTCAGAATTTCACTCATATCCTCCTCACCATCCAACTCATTTTTCTTCGATCATCCGCTGCTCCAGCCCGTGAGCCAAAAGTCTTAAGCTTAAGATTGTGATCACAAGCATCATCACAGGCGGTATGAGCCACCATTTCCAATAATCTGTAAAATAAATCCCGGTAAAGGAGGAGGCATTCTGGATCATCAGTCCCCAGGATTTTGCCAGCGGATCCGACAGCCCAAGGTATGCCAGGGAAGACTCCTGAATGATCGTCTTTCCGGTTACCGCGATGGAGTTCACCGAAAGTAACGGCAGGACTTCCCCCATCATATGGGTTCTGACAATGTACCAGGGGCTGGCCCCAAAGCTTTCTGCCAGAACCACATACTTCCTGTTTTTTACTGACTTCACCTTGGCCCGCACCTGCTTTGCAATGGATGCCCAGGAAAAGGCGGATATGAGCAATATGATATTCCAGATACTCTGTCCCCAGAATGCCCCGATCACGATCATGATCGGCAGCTGCGGAACGGCCAGGAATACGTTGGTTATAAATGAAATCACTGCATCTGCCCGTTTCCCGCAGTATCCGGACCATATACCGAGAGTTCCGCCCACTGCAAAGGAACAAGCCGCGGTTGTCACTCCGGTTGCCATACTCAGGTAAAAGCCCTTTGACAGCTGAGCAAAAATGTCGATCCCAAGATTATCAGTTCCCAAAAGATGCACTGCTGAAGGAGGTTCCAGAGACCCGCCTGACGATCTGACCGGGCTGTGAGGGTAGGCAGTCAGTCCATAAAGGCTGATCGCTGCCAAAAGGCAGAGGACCACCAGATATCTTCTGATCTGTTTCATCCCGTCTTCCTCCTGTCGATCCGTCCATTGATCACATCTGCAAGAAAAAGGCTGGTGAGGACAAGCCCGGTGGACAGCAGAAAAAATCCCTGTATCATCATATAATCCCTGTACCGTACCGCTTCCCTCATAACCAGTCCCAGACCCGGATATGCAAATACATTCTCGATCAGCAGCGTACCGCCCACCGCGGTTCCCACCTCTAAAAAGAACCGGGCCACCACAGGCGTCATGCCGTTTCTGAATATATACCTCCAGCGGATCCTTCCGTCTTTCAGCCCCTTTGCCTTTGCATTCAAAAGATAGGGTTTCCCCATCACCTCCAGGAAGCTGGCTCTTGCCGTAAAATAAAACCTGGGGAACATCACAAGGACAAGGGAAAGGATGGGAAGCATGGCATGGGAAACCAGATCCCATACCATCTCCCCTGCACTCCCATACCGTGCAAACGCAGCAGATCCTCCAGACAGAGGAATCCAGGATACTTTTGCCGCCACAAGAAATAACAGAAGCAGTCCGATCAAATATGCAGGTACTTCGGTGAGGCCTGACAGGATATGATAAATGATCTGATCCGCCCTATGCCTCTGCATCCCCCATAATGCCAGCGCCGTTCCTGTGAAAAGGCTTAAGATCAAAGACGTCCCCATCACGGAAAGGCTCCATGGCAGCCGTTCCGTCAAGACATCGGACACCGGCTTTTTATAATGGATACTCAGTCCCATATCCCCCTGCAGATTCTTTTTTACCGTACTGATCAGCTGTTTTATCACCGGCTCATCAAGGCCATAGTAAGCCCGCATCTGTTCCAGCTGCTCCTTGGAAAACTCCACATTCATGTCTTCACCGGAAACTGATGATGTATATAGCAGCGGATCCCCCGGCATCAGACGGGGGATAAAAAAATCAAACAGATAGATTACCATAAATGTGAAAAAGAATATTGTGATCCGTTTTATCATTTCTTATCGTTCCATAAATGACAGCCGGTTCTGTTCCGTCTGCTGGTAAGCATACGTCTTCATCCAGCCATCATAATAATGTTTGCGGTACATTGAATAGGAAGACTGATTTGCAATAACGATCAGCGGGATCTCTTCACTGACCAGATATTCCAGATCCTTAAACATTTGCTTGCGCGCCTCAAAATCCACTTCGTTCATCTGGTCCTCGGCCAGTTTTGTTATCTCCTCATTGCTGTAGCCGATGGGTCCCATGCTGTGAGGATTTCCCCCCTTGTTTTTGGAACGATCAGAGAAAATGGTCCTCATGTATTTAGGAGGATTATTACCCCATCCGCCATTTCCAACCAGGGCAAACTCATAGTTTCCGCTGTTCACCATCTCGTCACGTGTTGCGGAATCATAAGCCGACACTTTCACCTTTATACCAGCTGCCTCTAAATCCTGTTTTAAGAGTTCCGCAATATCCACATCGGAACCACTGTCCGCTGCCAGCAGTGTTACCTCATAGTTTTTATCAGACAATACTGTTTTGGCTGATTCCGGATCATAGGCATATGTCTTGCACTGATCGTTATAATACAGACTTCCCTGAGGGACATAACCTGCGCTTCCTATGCTGCCCGCTCCTCTGAATACCTTGTCCACCACTGCCTGGCGGTCCAGTGCAGAATAAACCGCTTTCCTCTGCTCCAGTTCCAAAAATCCCGGGCATTTTTCAAAATTGATCAAAAGCTTATACCCCATATCGTTGGCTTTTTCCACCATACCGATCTCAGGGTCATTCTGGTATTTATCCTTTAGGTCGGCCGGCATGCCGGTTATATCGATCTCACTATTTTCAAATGCCAGAAGCGTGTCACTTACAGGTACAAAGAGCACACGGTCCGCTGCCGGCTTTCCGCCTTTGAAACCGTCAAACGCAGTAAATTCATAGCTGCCTGTGGCGCCGTCATATGCGGTGCACTGATACGCCCCGCTGCCTGTCAGATATCCGTCTCCTGTATAAGTGTTAGGATCTTCCACATTTTCCCATACATGCTTTGGTATGATCACAAACGATCCCACACTGGAAAGCGTATCTGCAACGGATTCTTTGACCGTGATCGTAATAGTCCTCTCATCCGCAATGGTGTAGTGGTCAATGATAAAACCATCCCCTGCTCCCAGTGTATTGGACACGGGAGGATGCTCCCTGAAGTAGTCAATGGAAAACCCTACATCTTCGGTGGTGAGCGGTGTGCCGTCATGAAATTGTGTCCCCTGATACAGGGTAAATGTGTAGTCATTTCCACTTATCTCCCATGATTCTGCCAGCCAGGGTATATCCCCATTCTCGTCCTCATCGATCAGACTGGCAAATACCATATTCATTTTAGCGCTTCCCGGTCCGCGGGAGGCGTTCAGGAACGGACTTGGCGCTCCCCAGTCGGTTCCGCCTTCCAGCTTTAAAGTCTCCACCAGATGCCCCTGGCTGGTTCTTCCTTTTTCCTCCCCCGCACTGTCCTTCTCAGGACGTTCACTTCCCGCGGTCATGGTATCTGCCTGCGTCACCTCAGGCGCACCGGCGGTGTCTGATACAGGTGTTGTCACCTGCTTCTGGCAGCCTGTTACCAGCGCTGCGGCCAATATTGCCCCCATTACAATGTTAAACTGTTTTTTCAACCTCATCCCATCCTCCTGGTCAGTATTTTTGGATCATTTGATCCTTAAAAAGGGCACAAAAAACAGAAGGAATTCTATTTGACAAAATAGAATCACCTTCTGGTGATATGATCTGACTTCGGTTCAGAATCTGTATGTTGATACTCCAGGTCAACGGCCGGAATACTTCCTGTATTCCATTATGATGAATATCCCCAATGACATAAAAACTGGTACATGAATGGTATCTCTGCTGACAAAAATTCCTATATTGCACCTCTTTTGTTTAAGAGTTTATCATTAAATATGGGTAAAGTCAACTTATGATTTTACATGTACCGGACGGAACATCCTCTTCAAATACAATCAGATAAATCCCCCTCTTAACGGTTCCCATCAATCTCACAGCAGCCCCGCTGATTCAAAGATATTCCTCAGTGCTGTCTTCTTTTCATCTGTTAAGGACTGGAGAGGGCTTCTTACATGACCTCCCTTATATCCCATCAGGTCACAGCCATATTTAAGTCCGGCAATGCCATATGTACCTGTCACCGCGCCGTTGACCGGGAACATCCTCTGATAGAGATCCCTGGCCCCTTCCCAGTCTCCCCCGTCAAACAGTTCCTGGATCTTAACACATTCGTCCGGGCAGCAATTGGCCAACGCGTGGACACCTGCCTTTATTCCCAGAGTCAATGCCGGATACCATGCGCCGGCAGTGCCCACCATTACGTTAAATGAATCCGGTGTCACTCTTTTATAAGCAGCCAGCTGAAGTACATTTCCCGAACTGTCCTTCATTCCAAGAATGTTGGGATGAGATGCAAGTTTCTGTACCGCATCCGCCTCAATATTTACGTGTGTAAACTTAGGAACATTGTACAACAGTACAGGGATATCCACGTGGTCCGCCACCTGGGTAAAATAATCGATCAGTGCATTGCTGTCCATACTGCTTCCGAAAAAGCAGGGGGTAAGGATCAGAGCGCTCTGCGCCCCCAGGCTGGCTGCACGGTTAGTAAGTTCAATCGTCTGGCGTATGGATTCCAGTCCGGTCCCTGCCATAACAAATTTATCGTCTGCTGCATATTCTACTGTCAGCCGTATCAGTTCTTCCTTCTCCTGCCTGTTTAAATAACAGGTTTCACTGTTGGAGCCTAATACCAGATAACCGGTTAATCCCGTATTGTTCCATTTTTCAATATTGTGTACAAATGCATCATAGTCCACATCCCCATTTTCCTTAAAAGGTGTAACCATCGGCGGGATCACTCCCTTAAATTGAAAAATACTCATCTTTTTTACCTCCATCAAGTTTTAAATCACACTGATCACCCAGGCACAAAGCAGTCCGGTACCTGCCAGCACCACGTTCTGGGCAACGCAAAGGGTCTTAAGGGTTGTCTTTGTATCATAGCCAAAGAATTCAGCAAACACCCAGAAAAAGCTGTTATTCACATGGGAGCCGCAATGAGAACCGGCTGAGATCGATATAAATGCTGCGATCGGGCTCATAAGCCCTGCTTCGATCAAAGGAATGGAGAGGGAAGCGCCCAACAGGGCTGCTACCGAACCAGAACCCTGGGCAAATTTAGACAATGCAGTGATCAGAAACGGAATCAGGATCACTGGTAAAAAGCTTGCCGCCAGCGCATCTGCGAACATCTGTCCCGCCCCTGTGGCATCCACCACCTTTGCCAATGCACCGCCGGCTGCCGTGATGAAGATAACTGGGCCGGCTGTTTTTAGCGCGTCCCCAATTGCTCCAAAGGTCTCTCCTTCAGGAAGTTTTTTCTTCAGGAGAAGGATCGCTGAGATAATGCCGATCACTAGTGCGATATTCTTATCCCCTACAAAACCGGTAAAGGCAAGCACCGGTGATTCCTTCGCCAAAGCCATCCCGCAGATTGAATTTACTACGATCAAGATGATCGGAATCAGGATTGGCAGAATCGCCTCTATAAATGACGGCATCTGTGATTCTTCCACACTGGCTGCCACCGCCTCCTTCTTACCCGTGTCATCTGTGCTGGTAAAATAGCCGGCAGGCTTCTTATCCAAAAACAGCATGCAGAACAATCCGGCTGTTACTGTGGATATTGCAGCTACCACCAAACCGTATGCAATGGATGTCCCCACATCCAATCCGATGACCGCTGCCACAGCCAGGGGCGCAGGCGTTGGGGCAACATAAGCATTGGTACATAAAAGGGCACAGGCTGTCAGGGTTGCAAAGACACAGATCACCCTTCCGGTCTTTCTGGAGACTGCCTTAATAATAGGAGAAAGCATGATAAGTGCAACATCCGAAAATACCGGAATGGATACAAGATATCCTGTTGCTGCCAGTGCAACACCGGCGTTCTTTTCACCTGTGACTTTTAAAAGTGAAGTTGCAATCCTCTGGCATGAATTGGATTTCTCCAGATAGGTCCCAAGGATGGTCCCAAATATAATGACAAGACCTATGCTTTTACATGTATTTCCAAAACCTCCTGTCAATGCATTGATCGTTTCTGATGACCCGACACCACAGCCCATACCAATGATCAGGCCTCCTAAAAGCATGCTCATAAACGGACCAAGTTTGGTCTTGATCATCAGAAACAGCATAACTGCCAGCCCTAATAAAAATACTATCATTGTTTGCACGGTAAACCCCTCCCATTATTTTATTTTTCTCTATATAACCATACCGCTCCTTCATCCGCTCCTGAAACCATGGAGCGGAATGCCTTTACAACCCCTTTTGCCGGATGATCCGGCCTCCTTACACGCTTAAGCCGGTCACCGATCTCTTCCTGTGTAAGCTCCACATTGATGGATCTGTTATCCAGGTCAATGGTTATGATATCCCCGTCTTCAACTGCAGCAATGGGGCCTCCTTCCCATGCCTCCGGTGTGATGTGGCCCACACACGGCCCCCTGGTCGCACCGGAAAATCTTCCATCCGTTATCATTGCCACTGATGTATGAAGCCCCATTCCCACCAGCATGGCCGCCGGTATGGAAAGTTCCCGCATTCCCGGCCCGCCTTTAGGGCCCTCGTAGCGGATCACAAGAACGCTCCCCGGCCGGATGGTCTTATGGACCATATAATCCCTTAGATCCTCCTCTGAATCAAAGCATACCGCCGGTCCCCTGTGAAAGAACATGGACGGCTCCACACCGCTTTTCTTTACCACACATCCTTTAGGAGCAAGGTTTCCTGTAAGGACGGCAAAGCATCCATCAGGATACAGCGGATCATCAGCATCGTGAATGATCGCTTTATCCACCTTCCTGTTGAATTTATCCAGATACTCTTTTAAAGTACCTCCCGTGGCAAGCTTTTCGTCTAAATTCAGGTAATCCTTTATACTCTTTAAGGTTGCCCCCACACCGCCGGCTTTATAATAATCGTAAATGCTATATTGGGATGAAGGCTTAAACTTTGCTATACACGGCACATCCTTTTGTATCTCATCAAACCGTTTCATATCCAGGTTCAGATCCATGGTTTTGGCAATTGCACACACATGAAGCTGCGCATTGCTGGAACCGCCGGTTGCCGATATATGGCGCAGACCATTGATCAGGGAATTCTCCGTTACAATGTGGGAAAATGTCACTCCTTCTTTTGTCAATGCCACGATCCGTTCCCCCACATCCCTGGCCTGTTTATATTTAGCCGCAGAACAGTACAGCATTGTGGTGGAATCCATGGGTGCCAGACCAATGACTTCTGAAAATACCCCCATTGTATTGGCGGTTCCATACATGGAACAGGTCCCGCAGGAAAAACATATATTTTCCTTCAGTACAGTAAATGTATCCTCTGATATGGAACCCACATTTCTCTCACCGATGGACTCCTTCAGATCAGGGGTTACGTATGTCCTCTCCTCCCCCTCGTAAGGCAGCATGGAGCCGGCGGTAAGGAATATACAGGGTTTATTCAGGGAAGCGGCAGCCATCAGCATACCTGGGACGATCTTATCACACGAGCACAAAAACACCAGGCCGTCAAAGGAATTTGCATTGACCATCGCCTCTACGGAACCGGCTATCAACTCCCTTTGAGGCAATATGTAATGCATTCCTTCCCCATGGGACATCCCATCACAGGGAGCCGGAACATTAAACTCAGCCGGGGCACCGCCTGCGCACCAAATACCTTCTTTTACATATTTAACAAGTTCCCCCAACGGCTTGTGGCCCGGATTCACATCCGTATAGGAATTGACAATCCCAATGATCGGTTTACGCAGGTCCTCCGTCCGATAACCACAAGAATTCATAAGACCTACATAATATGCTTCTTGGGGATCATCTACACGTGAACATTTCCATTTTTCCATTATCCCTCTCCTCTACTTATCAAAACTGACCAGATTATCTATTGTACAGCGCTGTTTTATTTACATATTTATTATATTTCATTCATTTATAAATGAAAAACAGTTAAATAGACACTAGTACACAAGATATTTCTTGTGTACTCCATCTTAATATGCTATTCTGGTTATCAGAAGGGGGAAATCGTCATGACAAATGGATTTAAGATGTTTCTGCTGGCAGCGGAGGAACTGAATTTTTCCAGGGCTGCGGAACGCGCTTTTGTGACCCAGCAGTGCCTGAGTGATCATATCAAACGCCTGGAAGAGATGTATCATGTAACACTTTTCCAAAGAAAACCAAGGCTGCAGCTGACCCCGGAAGGCCATGCCATGTTAAGATACCTTTCAAGGATGCAGGCGCTGGAGGACAGCATGATCAATGAACTGTGCGACATCAGCGAAGGGGTACGGGGCACGATCAATTTTGGCGTCAGTTCCACCAGGGGCGGAATCATTATACCAAAGCTTATTCCGCAGTTTCAAAAGGACTTTCCCAATGTAGACGTGCAGGTACAGCTTAATGATACAAAGCGTCTGGAGCTCCAGCTTATCAACAACAAATTGGATATCTTCCTGGGTGTGGACACAAGCCAGCATGTAATGTTCAACAGAGCCGGTGTATGCGAAGATTCCCTGTATCTGGTCATATCAGATACCCTGCTCCGCACTTACTTTCCCGATACATATGAAATCCGAATGGCGGAATTTCCAAAAGGCGCTGACTTAAGCCTTTTTAAAGAGGTTCCGTTTGTTCAGGGCCATAATACCAGCACCACTACCTATGCCATCAGTCAGTTCCTGATGAAATATGATATCGAATTAAAGATTCCTATTTCAGCCAGTAATTTTGATATACTCATTGAGTTATGCCAGACCGGGCTTTACGCAACCATCACCCCCTGTTTTCATCTGATCCGTCTGATCCAGATGAACCGGATGCTGCCCAACGAAATGAAAATGCATGTATTTCCTATTAAGAACTTAAATCACAAGCTCAACGTGGAGATCATAACCCACCGTGATGCGCAGCCCCTGCTTCACATGTCCACCTTTGTCAGAATGCTGAAGGATTTCCTCATAAAAGAAAACATGGAAATTGAACGTTACCTGATCCGGCATTCTGTCTCGGTGTGATATCTTGATGTTGTGATAAATCTAAAGGAGACGATCCTCCTGTTACGGATGACCGTCTCTGTCATTCTTCACTGTTTAATTATGAAGTATTTACTCTTACCTTACCGCGACACCACCCTGCCCACAGCCTCCTGCCAGCCATGATGCATCTTTTCTCTCATCTGATCATCCATTTTCACATCATACCGATCATATTTCAGGCAGCCAAATACTTCCTGTCCATATATGCCAAGCCCGAATCCGGCAGCATAGGCAGCTCCCATGCCGGACAGTTCTTCCACCTGGGGCACAAGGACCGGCGTGTCCAGTATGTCACTTTGGAACTGCATCAGGTACTTGTTTTTAGTGGGGCCTCCATCTACGCGCAGCTCCCTGATTCCCACACCTGCATCCCGGCTCATGGCCTTCACCACATCGGCGATCTGGTATGCAATGCACTCAATACACGCCCGTACGATCTCCGGCTTCCTGGTAGTCCTTGTAATGCCGGTCAAGGCCCCTCTGGCATAACTGTCCCAGTAGGGAGCTCCCAAACCGGTAAATGCCGGTATAAAATAGAGTCCGTCACCTTTCTCCGCCTGGATGCACAGCATCTCCGTCTCGTCCGGAGTATGGACCAGCCCCACCTCGTCCTTTAGCCAGGATATCACAGCCCCCGTATAATTGATATTGCCCTCCAGCACATAATCTACCTTCCCGTTCAGTCCCCATGCCAGGGACGTTACCACGCCGTGGGAACTTAAGACCGGAATTTCTCCTATATTCATCATAATAGATGATCCGGTTCCGTAAGTGGATTTGATCATCCCCTTTTTCACACATCCCTGCCCCAGCAGAGCACCGTGGGAGTCTCCCAACACTCCGTGTATGGGAATCGGTTCAGGGAAAAAGCCTTCAAAATCCGTTTTCCCAAAACAGCTGTCCGAACTGCAGACCTCGGCCAGATCCTCCGGGCAGATGCCAAACACCCGGCAGATCTCCTCATCCCACTTCAGATCAAAAATATGAAAAAGCTGAGTTCTGGATGCGTTGGAATAATCCGTCTTGTAAGACTGTTTTTTGGTCAGCCTGTAAATCAGCCAGGTGTCCATTGTTCCAAAACATAATTCGTGGGCTCTGGCCCGTTCCCCGGCCCCTTCTATATTTTCCAGGAACCACGCCAATTTAGATGCGGGAAAATACGGAGACAGTTTTAATCCGGTTTTTTTGCGTATGGTTTCCTCCATCCCCATCGCTTCTATCCTGTCGCATATCTCTGCCGCCCTTACACACTGCCACACAATGGCATCCCCCAGCGGGCTGCCTGTTTTCCTGTCCCACACAAGGGAGGTCTCCCGCTGGTTACTGATTCCAACCCCGGCCACAAGTCTTCTGTCTATCCCTGAATTTTCAATCAGTCTCTCCACAACAGAAATTGTATTGGTATAAATTTCTTCCCCATCATGGGAAACCCATCCCATGTCGTTAACGATCTGGTGGTGGGGAATATCCTCACGCCTGACCAAAGCTCCCTTTTCGTCAAACAACAGCGCTTTTGTTCCCTGTGTGCTCTGGTCAATGCCTATCATGTATGTACCTGTCATTGCTGGTCACCTCATTTTTCTTCTTCATTACATCCCTATCAGCTTCCTGGCCTTTTTTGCTATTCCGTCCGCGTTTAATCCGTAGTAATCAAAAACCTCCTCCGATGTTCCTGTGATCACCGGTGCATCCGGCAGGGACATATTCCATACCTGTTTGGGCAGGTTCCGGCTTATGACCTGGGCCACCATGGCGCCAAGACCTCCGTATGGCCCGTGTTCTTCCACGGTCACTACGGCTTTTACACATTCAGCAGCCTTTAGGACTGAGGATTCATCAAATGGTTTCAGACAGTACATATCCAGCACAAAGGCGCTGATGCCTTCCCGTTCCAGCAGCTTAGCGGCATCCACCGCACGCCTAACCATCTCCCCACATGCTATGAGAGCCACATCCGTCCCTTCCCTGATAATTGTTGCACGGTCCATCTCAAACGTTATCTTACCATCCTCATACACAGGGTCCACCGCATTTCTTCCCACACGGATATAGGCAGGTTTTTCATCATGCAGAAGTGACCTGACCAGTTCCCTGGTCTGGAGGTGGTCACTGGGGATATATACCCTCATATTGGGGATTGCGCACATGGCCGCAATGTCCTGAGCAGAATGATGACTCATCCCCAAAGCACCGTAGCTGATCCCTCCGCTGATTCCCACAAGTTTAACATTGGTATTGGAATACGCCACATCCACTTTACACTGTTCGTAACTTCTGGTTGACAAAAAGCAAGCCGGTGATACCGCATACGGCTTCTTTCCGCATTTTGCCAGACCTGCACAAATGCTGACCAGGTTCTGTTCCGCGATTCCTGTCTCAATGAACTGTTCCGGATAGGCATCTGCAAACGGAGTAAAAGATCCGCTCCCTCTGGAATCGCTGCACAAAGCCAATATGTTCCTGTCCTCCTTTGCAGCATCCATCAGCACTTCACATATCATCTGCTTGTCAGCCATTCTTTTTATTCCCTTTTCCATCATGCCAATGCCTCCTTTGCAGTATCCAGATCCACTATGATCCTTTGGTATTCCTCCTTTGTAGGAACATGGTGATGCCAATTCACTTTATTCTCCATCACGGGGGAACCTTTTCCTTTGATGGTATTGGCGATCAGAACGGCCGGCTGTTCCCTGACTGTCCTGGCCTCATTAAAAGCAGCCCGAAGCTGGTCAATATCATTTCCATCCGCCACATTGATGACATGCCATCCAAAGCTTTCAAACCTTGCGTGAAGGTCATCATGTCCCATGATATCTTCCGTGTTTCCCGATATCTGCAAACGGTTTCGGTCCACCACCGCACACAGATTATCCAGCTTATACTGGCTGGCGGCCATGGCACCTTCCCATACGGAACCCTCAGCCAGTTCCCCGTCTCCCATCACCACATAAACGCGGTAATCCCTGTGATCCATCTTGCCTGCTTTTGCCATACCCACACACACAGGCAGCCCGTGACCCAGAGATCCGGAATTCATTTCAATCCCCGGAAGCTTATTATTGGGGTGTCCGATATAGGATGATCCAAACTTACTGAAATGTTCCAGAACATCCTGTTTATCAAGAAATCCCTTTTCAGCCAGAACTGCATAATATGCTTCCATGGAATGGCCTTTACTCAGCACAAATAAATCCCTGTTACTGTCTTCCCTGTTTTCAGGGCTGATGTTCATCTGTTCAAAGTAGAGCTCCACAAGGATTTCCATAACACTCATATCCCCGCCAATGTGTCCGGTGCCGCCCGCACAGATGATTTCAACCGTATCTTTTCTCAGCTGATACGCCAATGATCTTAAATTCATATTTCTGCATCCTTTCATGGTTTCCGGCCTGTTTTAGGGTACAAAAAGCACGCCTCCCCAGTACCGGAGGATCCAACCGACCATATTTAATTAAACTGTTTATGGAAATGTCTGCATTAAGAAGAAACAGATGACCGGATATCAGGAACAACCGGGCAAGCCGGTCCTCTGTCCGACAGCGGACCGGCTGCTCCATACAGCCCCTGGCTACTGTGTATCCGAAGTACTTTTTATGATGGAACTGCTTTCCCGCACAACCAGTTCCGGCTGATAGATAATTTTCTTGCGCGGGGATACATCCCCTTCGATCCTGTCAAGAATGATCTTAACAGCGCAGCGCCCCACCTCATCCTGCATCATTTTAATGGAAGACATCCTGGGGGACATATCGTTTGTAAAATCAATGTTATCCATGCCAACCAGGGCTATCTCATCGGGAAGTACCACGGAGTTCTCCCGGAAGGCCCGCATGGCTCCGATTGCCATCACATCGCTGACCGCACAGACGGCTGTTGGACGGTCCTCCATCTGGGCGATTTTAGCTCCCGCCTCATAGCCTGCCTGCTTGTCATATTTGCCAAAGAGACAATAATCCGTCCTGAGCGGTATTCCTGCTTTATTCAGGGCACTGCAGTAGCCCTCATACCGTTCCTTAAATACATCAATATTCTTATCGCCGCCGATCAGGGCTATTTTCTTGTGTCCATTATTGATCAGGTGCATGGTTGCGAGATATTCAGCAGTGCGCACATCAATGCCCACATAATCAAAATTATCCGTATCATTCCCTCCATAGGGAGAGATGCACAAAGAACTGATGACCAGAGGACATGTTACCCGGTTAAATGCCTCAAAATGCTCTGGCGAGTAATTAAAGTTGATCAAGAACAGTCCATCCGCAATATTCTCATTCATTAATGAGAGTATATGGAGTTCTTCTGAGATCTCCCCGTGGGTATGGTATATCATCAGCGAATATCCCGCTCTCTTTGTCTCTGTTTCAACCGCAGCTACCATATTAAAGAAGAATGGGTTGTCTGTCTCCGGGTATGCAAGACAAATAATATTATTCTTTTTACTTTTTAATGCTCTCGCCGCACGATTCGGTACATAGTTAAAATCCTGGATTGCTTTTTCAATCCGAAGCCTGGATTCCTCGCGGGGAGTCCCTACTCCATTAATATATCTGGATACGGTTCCGGGAGAAACTTCTGCCGCCTTCGCTATATCATAAATTGTTATATTATTTTTCTTACTATTCATAGACTCAACCACATTCTTCTATAAGATAATTGATAAAACTCGCTACTAACTGCTTTTATTCATCAGACAGCCTGTAGACCTTTACCTGCAGGGGCTTTAATGTTTCCTGAACCATCCACTTTCCGTCCAGCCGGCTGGACTCAGGCGTCCGATCCTCAATGATCTCCACTGCATGTTTATATGCCCCTGCATTTACGGCAACGGTCACTCTTTCCTCACACATGCTGTGGTTAATGACAAAGACAAACTCGTATCCTTCTCCAACCAACTGCCTTACTTCCACGATCCCGCCGCCGGATACATTGTAAATATCTTTATCCCTGACAAATCCCACGCTGTCCAGAAGTTCATTAAAGAACCGGCTCGCTTCGTACAGATCCGTTTTCAGAACATCGGCAAAGAACATAGTGCCCACATAGGAGGTGGTGCCTTTACCGTAATGATTCACAACCCAGCCCGGCTTTTTGTCCTCAAATCTGCCTTTTACCTCAGCCCCTTCACTGACAGCCAGACGTTCCCTGATAAAACGTCCCACATTGCCGTAGCTCTGCCTTTCCGTATCAATTCCGCAATGCTTGATCAACTCATAGTTGCTTCTGGCATACAGGCCGAATATATTCCTAAGTCCATGAGGAGGGCACTCCTCAGAAGCCCATCCATCATCTGTAAAAAAGCCCATCATGGCATCACTGACCACAGTTCCGCCATTCTCTACATAAGATGCAATGGCATTGGCTGTTTCCGTTGTAATACTTATGCTGTAAGGCAGCAATACGGTCTTGTACCGGGAAAGCTTTCCTTCATCTGCCTGTTCCCGGCTCACAAAATCCGGCTGGATCCCATTTTTCATGCACAGCCTGTAACAGCCGATAAAGGATAGCATATCTTTATAAAACCTGTCTTTTAACACAGTAGATGCCTTATTGCTGTTCATCAGGGAAACCAATCCCTCCAAAAGAACGGAATCCATATTATAAAGGATTGCCATCTCACTCTTTGGCGCATATGCCTGCGACAGCTCATTCCGGTATTTTCTGAATATGGACGTGAATTCCTTAAGCGCGTCCGTTCTTTCGGTCAGTTCCCCATTCCGCTCAGCAAATCCCAGCGAAATAGATTCCACTGTGCTGATATCAGGCCTCCAGCCCCAGAAAAATATGCCTTTGGATCCACGGGCAATACTGGACCAGGTCAGATTAAATATCTCATCTGAATCCGCGGGCCTGGAAAAGCAGTGGTAATACTCCGGTTCATTTCCTAAAAAGACAAACATTGGGCCGGATCCGGTTTCTGTCTCCCCGATCCAATAAGAACCGTTGTTGCAGGAAGACCTCATGATCTCACAGGATATTCCGGATACATCCGGTTCAACCGTGTTATAGCAGGAGCAGGCAAACATATCGGTCAGCGGCGCCAGCTTAAACTGGTCATTATTATGGGTGATCGGATGGCTGAGCTCAAAAATCCCCATATGCACGCTTGTGGCCCGTTCTTCATCATACTTTTTAACAACCTTGTTCAGCCAGTCAACAGAATCCACCTGCGCATCGATCCGGTAATTCCTCCAGTCCAGCCAATCCGTATATGTACCTATATTTCTGGGAGGTTCCACTTCATCCCATGAATTAAAATGTCTGGTCCAGACATGGTTCAATTCCTCAAGGCTTCCGTACTTGTCCTTAAGCCAATCTTTAAATCCCTGAATGGAATGCTCACAGTAGCAGAACGTCTTATCCTTCCAGTCATTGATCCCATAGGTCTGAGTTGCCTCGTCACATGGCTCATGCCATATATCCACGGCCAAAACATTTTCATTTCCTTTAAAATGGAGGATAAATGTTTTAACAAAATTCTCTACCGTCTGGCGGAAAGGTTGGCTGTCAAAACACAGTCCTGGCCAGCCGCCATGGGCGTTATCCGGAAATTGATTGGAATTCCAAACCGTACCGTTTGCCGAAACAAAACGGCTGTCCGGATGCTTATGAAAAATCCACTCAGGCGCCGACATGAGATATAAGGTAAACATGACCTTGATACCATATTGGCCCGCTTTCTCCGTAATCCTGTCATACTGTCCAAAATCAAAACATCCCTCCTGCGGCTCGATCGGAGCCCAGAAAGCGTGCACACGAATGGCGTCTATCCCGCAGTCCCTCATATTGGCAAAGTCTGTATCCCAGTATTTCTCCTGCATATCTCTATGCTGGCAATACTTTACGCCAATGGGAAATGCTCTCTCAAGTTCTTCTCTCTTATTCATCACTAATATCCTCTCTCTCATTCACTATCCCTTTACGGCTCCTGCCGTAATCCCGCTCATGATATATTTCTGACACACGGAATAAAGTATGATAATTGGAACAGAACTGATCACCACCGCTGCCAACAGTATACCATAATCTGTCCGCAGATTGGAACCCAATAATTGTACGCACTGTAAGATTGTTTTTTTATTGGAGTCCGTGATCAGAACAAGGGGAAGCAGATATTCATTCCATGACTGATACATGACCATAATCCCCGCTGTGGCAAATCCCGGAATCGCCATGGGCATGATGATCTTAAAAAATACCTGTATCGCATTGCAGCCGTCAATATAAGCTGATTCCTCCACAGATGTGGGAACCGAAGCCATAAAGCTGTACAAAAGCAGATACGATATGGAAAAGAAATAACCGGAATACACAAAGATCAGTCCCCATAAACTGTTCAGCAGTTTCAGTTTTCCAAGTATGACATTCACCGGAATCAGGAGTGTCAGTACCGGAACCATCATACCCAATATAAAAAAGCTGTAAAATACCGTTGTGTTGAACACTTTAACCGTTGCATAAGCTGCAAGTCCTGAAATGAGCAGTACTGTAAAAGTTGTCACGGCACTTACAAAAATAGTATTTAGAATACCTTTTCCTAATCCACCGCTGGTCCAGGCCTCCACATAATTACTGAATTTCGGACTGGCTGAAAGAGAAAACGGATTGGACAGGATCGTATCATTTGACTTGAAAGAGCACAGTACGGTCCACAAAATAGGGAAAAGGCAGATGATGGCATGGACACATAAAATAATATATATAATTGTTTTTAATGCATTCTTTTTTGTCCTCATACAGCAATCTCCTATTCCTGCCGGAATAATCTCCCGGCCGACATTTTCAAAATAACGGTAAATATAAGTGAAAAAACTAAAATAGTAACTGCAACCGCACTTGCACGGCCATAATTTGTCTGTGAAAAGGCCTGTTTATATAAGTACACTCCTATGTATTCAGACGCGGAGCCAGGGCCTCCTCTGGTCATGATCCATGGGAAATCGAAGGCCTTCAGGCAGCCCACAAAGGAAAATATAATTCCGGTTATGATGGTTTCCCATGTGATTGGAATGGTTATCATAAATGTTTTGCCCAGAACACCAGCTCCGTCAATGGAGGCACTTTCCAGTATCTCCGTTGATACATTGGATACAGCTGCATAATAAATCATGAAGTGGATTCCAAGATACTGCCACAGCTGTGTGAATATGACCACGGGAAGAACTGTGGATGAATCCGAAAGCCACGCTTTCTCAATCCCCAAAGGTCGGAGCAGCGTGTTAAACGCACCGCTGTCACCATTGAAAAAGACAACAAACATAAATGCGGTGGCTACTGACGATATGACAACCGGCATAAAAATAATGGATTCAAATACCCGTTTGCCCCTTCGGATAAAATTGATCATGATCGCCAGTATGTAGGCCAGTGTGTTCTGAAACACAAGGGCGCACAAGAAAAATATGACATTATGTTTTAGTGATATCAGATATTCATCTGACTGAAATAACTTGATATAATTGGTCAATCCAATCCACTTTGGAGAGCCAAAGGCATCATACTTGGAAAATCCCCAATAAATCGTCATAAGAATCGGAAGCACGATAAAAGAGATCAGTACGATCGCCCCCGGCAGGATAAAGAAAAATCCCACCAGTTTTTTCTTTTTTCCAATCACTAATATTCCCTCCTATAACAGCCAATGCAGGAACTACTCCTCCAGTGACTCGTTGATCGCCGACTGGACCGTAGCAATAAATTCATCCGGAGAAATCGACTGGGCCTGAAGTGCATCCAGGTTATCCATGAATACCTCTCGTGGATTGATCCTGCTAAAGAAATTCCAAACCAACGTATATGCGTTTTCATAGGAAGATTCCGCATCATAAAAAATCTTTCCTGCTCCCTGCGTATATTCCTCCGGTTTTTCCACTGTCAGCTTGGCACAGGAATTATATCCGTCCTTAAACTGCAGCTTTTCGCAGTCATCACTAAAGTATGCATCCGCAAAAGCCAGTAACGCGTCATGCTTTTCAGGATCCTCCCATGACTTTTTATTGATCACAACACCATTGTTTGTTCCGCCGCATGTAAAGGTTGAGGGATCATTGACCGCACCCGGAAACTTCACACAGTCAACGGCAATTGAATTGATATCATCGGACACATTGCCTGCCGACCATGTCATATTGGGCAGAATGGCGCATTTTCCATTATTATATAAGCTGACACAGGGATCCCAGCTTCCGTTTGCAAGTGTGTCCTTTGGAAATACATTTTTCTGTGCCATCTCATTAATATAATAGCATGCCTTTTGAACACCTACGCTGCCGGAGAATGCATCTTTGTCATTGACTGCGCTGTACAAAGCGTCCGTGTCCTCATACTGATAAAAGATCTGTGAAAAGGTTACATAGATTCCATCTCCATGTTTTGATCCCACACCAAGCGTAACAATATCATTGGCGCTGAACACCTCTGCGCATGCCAGCAGATCCTCATATGTTTTCGGAATCTCCAGTCCATACTGGTCAAACAGATCCTGGTTGGCAAACCAGACCACGGTACTGCCCTGGTAAGGAACGCCATAGCAGGTTCCGTTCAGAGTCATTCCATCCCATCCGGAAGCAGGATAATCATCCCGGGTTATGGTCTTGCTCTCCGCCAGGTAATCATCAATAGGGAGAAGCAGATCATTGTCCGTGTACTGCTGCAGCGACCCTTTAGACCAATACGTCCACATATCCGGCAGATTATCTGATGCCATGTCTGTTGTCAGTTTTGTACGCAGATCGTTTCCGTTTTCCACCTCAAGCTCCAGGTTTACAATATCTTTGTTTGAGTCTGCCCAGTTCTTGATCCAGTCCAATTGTGACGCCGCCTTGCTCTGCATGGTAGCAAAACGGATTGTGGGAACATTACCGGCTTTCCCTGCATTAGAAGAAACCGCTGCGCTGTCCCCGGAGGCAGATGCCGGTGAAGCTGAGTTTGTCTTTCCACATGCGCATAACCCTGCACAGAGAGTTGCTGCCAACAACATGTGTATTGCTTTTTTATTTCTCATCATTATCCCTTCCTCTTCTCCTTTGATTCATTTATTGATATTGTTTATGTTTTTTAAATTAAACCGGTTTAATTCTGATAGTGACTTGATTATAGCATTGCACTTTTGAGTTGTCAATAGTTTTTTTGTAATATTAGTTCATTATATTTTGTATTATCATTATTTTTTTGTTTATAAATTATAAATCCCCTCACCCTACCTAATTATATGCCCTCTCCTCTTAAGGTCTGTTTCGTTTAAAAACTAAACCGTTTTAATATTTACCAAAATTAAACCCTACTTTTTGTGAATAAAATCAATAGAACAATGAAACATCATAAGTTATAATTTATAATTGTAATTAAACCGATTTAATTTAGATGGAAACTGTCAAATATACAAAACACAGCCGTAGGAAAGGAAGCAATCGTTATGAACAACCTGATCCGTACAACATTTGAAAAAGGGGAGGGGATCTTTCAGATGGTCCCTGACTTTGTACCTGTAAAATTCGGTATTCCCGGACACCGTTTAAAAATCCATCCGGACGATTATCTTACATATGGTGCTGATTCCGGAACGATCATGGAACGTTGGATCTGTTCCATCAGTGGAGCCAGGAGCAAAAATCCCAAACGTCCTAATCAAGGGCTGAGCTACGTATCCGTGGAAAACGGGGAGGATTTTTTACTGAAAGATGCAATCTGTGAATTAAAGGAAGAGTTGATTGGCAAAGAGCTTCAGGAAAAATATGGAACATTTCCTGTGTTTTCCAAATTTTTTGACTACGAAACACCTCTGTACTTCCATTTTCATCCGCGCACGGAAATCGCAAGAAAGGTTGGATGTGAAGCCAAACCGGAATGCTACTATTTCCCGCCCCAATTAAACAATTATCCCGGGAAACGCCCATCCACCTATTTTGGTTTTAACAAAGGTGTTACCAAAGATGAGGTGCGCCGGTGCATTGAAAATTTTGGCAAATGTGATACCCATATCACTGATTTGTCCAGGGCATATAATATTGCTCCCGGACAGGGCTGGTATGTACCTGCCGGAGTCATCCATGCCCCCGGCTCCCTGCTGACCTATGAGCCTCAGTGGGGTACCGACCTGAACTGTGTATTGGAAAATGTAGTATGCGGTGAGATTTTCTCCGAGAAATATATGACAGATATCGTACCTGATGACGTTTCCGATCAAGTAGAATACATTATGAATGCCATTGACTGGGAAGCAAACTATGAACCGGATTTTAAAGAGAAATATTTCAGGCCGTCCGTAGAACTTCCCCATGAGCAGGACGGCCTGATTGAAAAGTGGATATGCTATGGAAATGAATACATAACCGCAAAGGAAGTAACCGTCCTCCCCGGCCATGAGGTACTGTTAAAAGACCAGGCTGCCTATGGCTGTATCATCATTCAGGGATACGGAACATTTGGCCCATATCAAGCCGAAGCTGTAAACATGATGAGAGTCGGCAGCAAAACAGCCGATGAATACTTTGTAAGCAGGCGGCGGGCCAATAACGGTGTACGGATTGCAAACAACGGCCTGGCGGAACCCATGGTTATCCTGCAGCATTTTGGTCCGGATCATGCTGTATTTATATAACTAAAGAACAATCCCTTACATATCAGCAGCAAATCCTGGCTTTACTGCCCGGGGGCCACTGTCCTGACGGTATTCTCTTCCGCCCCCGGTCCTATGTTTTCCGGTCCTGCCATGGCTGCTTCACCGTCACCGCCAGGCCCAATTTTGCTGCCGGTACCGGGAACAATCCCGGCATCCACACCCGAACCAGGGGTTATATCCGGCCCGGATTCCATACCCGAACCTATGCCAGGTTCGATTGAAGGCTGGGAATTTGATTGTGGGGTCCCATTTTCCACTGACTCATTCCCCGCCTCATTTCCTGCCCCATCTACTGCCCCATTCTCTGCCTTATTCTCTGCCTCATTACTAGTCTCATTCCCCAGTCCCTTCCCAGTCTCATCCCCCAGTCCCTTCCCTGTCCCATCCCCTGTCTGCATCTGAACGTCCTGGGCTGTCGGCATATCCGCCGATGTGGGCTTTGTGTCTTCTTTTTGGCCGGATGGGGATGTTTTTCCGGAGGATATATTGGTTGTCTTTTCCTCCTCTGTCCCTTCCATGTGATAGCAGAGCACCGGGATCCCGGCTTCAATGTTCTCAAATATGGTTTTTGCAACAGCCGGAGGAAGATTGATACAGCCGTGGGATCCATTTTTCTTATAGATCGTCCCCCCAAAGCTGGAACGCCAGTAACCGTCATGCATTCCTATATTCCCGTTAAACGGCATCCAATATGTGACCGGCGTATTGTAATTCTTTCCTCTCAAAACTGCATTTCTCTGCTTATAGGTCAAATCGTAAGCGCCTGCCGGAGTGCTCCATCCCTTTGCCTCATTACCGGAGACAAAATCAGATTCGACCAGCAGCCTTCCGTCTTTATAATAGTATAAATGCTGGGCTGTAAGATTCATTTCCACATAAGTGGTTCCGTAATCAGGGCCGTCATGGCTGGCCGCTGTCTGAAGATACACTGGCTCCCGCTCCCGGCTTTTGCCGGACAGGATGATTGCTGTCAATTCATCTGTTTCCTTCTGTTGGTCGATCATCCAGCCATAATGCCCTTTTGTAATGGCCACCGTGGGACCATAGGCGGTCTTAAGTTCCTTTGCTTTATAGGCTGTATTGTACTTCTTTGCCAGCCCCTGGACATATGCCTCTGCCTTTGACCTGTCTATCACCACTGTTCCGTTTCCGTCATCGGACAGCCACCACATAATGGCAGTTCCATCCAACACCTCGCTGCGGCTTCCAAACCGGTAGGTCACAACCGTATCCGCATATGGTTTCCAGCGCTCCAGCCTGGATTTAAGATCCGGATCATGTTCCAGGATTTCCGGGCTTTTATAAACGCCTGCCTGTTCCAGTGAGATCCGTTGCTGTAAACCGGCAACTGCTTTTTCTGTCTCTTCCAAAAGCAGCTGAGGATCCGGACAATTTCCATATTCCTCCGGAATGATCTGAAGTCCCTCTCCGCTGACATAGGCCAAGTGTGCGTCCTCCGGTTCCCTGGTCTGCTCCGGCTTCAGGCATGCCAGACTAAGAACCTCCTGTTCAAACTTCCCTTTATCAAAGGAAACCATATAATCCTGCCCGTACTCCTCCCCCTTAATGCATCGGATTCCCCAAAACAGTGGATTCTGATATTCCAGTATTGTCTCCAGGCATCCGTCAAAGACCGGTGCAAGACCAATGTCCCTTCCCAGGATACGCTCCTCTTTTCCGTCCCTCTCCTCCACCACCAGTTCATAGCCGCTGATACCTTCGGTGATCTTTGACTTGACCTCCTCCAGATCCATCCCTGATACAGAGATCCCCCCTATCACGGTATTAGGAAGAAACACTTTGTTATATTTCAGGCTGAATAGCAAATAAACAACCACTGCTGCAATCATTAAAACCTGTATCATACGTCTGATGCATCTCTGCCGCTTTCTACCGCGGCGTTTCCGTTTCCCAGATGTGTATGGTTTCCGTTCTCCGCCCACGCTCTGTTTTCCCCGGCTTGGGCTGCCCTGGCCCTTAGCCGCGCTCCTGGATCTTTCCAACCGTTCATTCATGTTGCTGATATCCCTCTCTATTATAAACTGACGCTTTTCTGCTGCATTTTCATAGCAATATTGTAGCATTAACTTTGTATTGCAAGAACCGGAGAATTGTATGGCGTATAATTTCGGTCAGCAAGCAAAGAGGGACCGGCGCATGGCGCACGGTCCTTCTTTGGTATGATCATTCAAATTATCAGCGGGATATTGGTCTCGGCTTCACATCGGATACGAATTTACGGGCCTCCCGTTCCTCCTGCTCCATGATCCGCCTCCAGGCATCCGAAAACTCTTCCAGCCTGTTTTCGCACAGCAATGTGCTTATCTCCTTTGCGAATCCTGTATATCTCGCCTGAATGTTTTGGTTTCTGATCCGATACAGCATCACCGGGTATCCCCAGGTCAGCAGTCTTTGCAGCTTATGATAGCATTCACGTACGGTTGCCAGGGGGCAATACTGATCAATCCATTTAAAATACGCTTCAAAACATAGATGCACTCTTTTTTCCTGAATGAGTTGGGTAAATTTTCCGGTCAGGCGCTTCAGCTCCTCCGCCGTACATTCCTTAATGGTATACATTGTAATATCACGTATCGTCAGCGCAAAAATCTGAAGGCTTTCCAGATATAGGCTCATTCCTTCCAGGATACCGGGCATCCCGAAATTCAGTTTGGCTGTTCTCATAACCACCAGGGTTCCCTTTCCATGGAATGACTGGGTAACTCCCATTTGTGACAAAAGTTCCAGGGTGCGCCGTACCGTGGCCACGGATACATGATACTTTTGGGCAATCTGGGGCAGGGAGGGAAGATAGGTGCCAATCTGATATTCCCCTTTTACCACTTCCCAGATGAGATGGCCTGCAAGGGAATATTTGATCTGAGGCCTGCGGCGGTAAATATTCCACTGAAAGGGAATCCTGCTGCTGCCAATTAAATATTTAGTTCCTTCCTCCCTGATAAAGCGGGACAGGTCATCCATCAATTCTTTGTATGAGCCAAAAAAGATCTCCCTCAATAACTCAATGATCTCATGATTGGACATCCCCGTGTTCATCGGTTCCTGGTTTTCCAGCCGCTTATCCGTAAGATATGGGAAACGCAGATAGCGGATTTCTTCCCAAAACAGGTTCAGGATCAGCTTATTATTCAGCGTTCCCAAAGTCAGGCTGTAAAGTTCCACCAATACTGATATGACCCCCAGTGAGGGAAAGGCAAGGGCATTCCGTATCTTATCCCAGTCCTGCTGCGTCCCCTTCCTAAGTCCCTCCAGCCACAATGGCCCCATAAGCAGCGGGGCCGATTGGATCATATCTTTGATCCCTTCTTCACGGAGGGCAAAATACTTTGCTGCATGTTCCTTTACATCGCCTGATTTGGCCGCATATGTAACCACCGCTGTCTGATTGCCGGTCATTTTTATATGGCCCTTTCGCACCAGCAGCTCTAGGGCCGAATGAACGGCGGCAGGACTCATATGGAAAAACCGCCCTGTCTCCGGGATAGACGGCAGACATTCGCCGCATTTATATACCGCAAAAAGGATTCTGGATTCAAAATATTCGTAAATCACACGGTATAGCCCGTCATCTGTATACATATCGTTTCACCGGGCCGGCATTTTCATGTCATTTGGCCAGCATTATCATGACCGGACCAATCCTATGCGGCGCGTTCCCTTCTTTTGCAGTTGTTTTAATGTATTGTAAATTCTTGTTTTTATTTTTGCACGATTATATTATACAACGCGCTTTGATCTCCCAAAATAAAGATAAGTCGATAGGTCCCGTCCTGTGCATTTTGAGGAACAGCAATTGTAACAGAAGCATTATCCTCTGTCATTTGATTCTCTCCCGGGTCGATTTTTGTATTGCCCTTTATCTCCCAGCCTTCAACTCCAATATATGTACCGTTTTCTTTTTTCCTGACCTCAACCTGAATCTTTGTGGGCTGTTCCACGTATTCCATTAAATATGATACCGTAAATGGGATAACTGTTCCCGGTGCAGCCACACGTCCCTCTTTTTCGTCTGCTTCCACACTAAGGTTATATACGGGATCAGCCTTTACTTCATAGGATACCCCGGTACTGCTGATAAGGCTTTTACCGGCATTTATACCTACTGCGAAAAGTTGAGCCTCCATACGATTGCCTTCCAAAGATAAACCCGTTGTATGGGTCGTATCCATAATAACCGTTTGGTCCTGGTTTTCATTCAGGATCAGGTACACATTTCCATTAATTGGATAGTAGTTTTTGTCTCCGTAAATAAATACGGTCCCCTTGGGGAACTCTTTCCCCGCCTGCGATGAGAGCACCACTGCGGTTTTGTCTGATAGACGTGCATCCTGCTGTACGGAAACGGATATGCTTATGCTGTGTTCTCCTCTGGAAAAACCGCCCTGGCTGCCCAGTGTTATTGCAGCCATTGAATTATTGACTGTAAAATCCCCTCCTTTGGAGTCAGCTCCCGTGTCATTGCGCAGTCTGAGACTATATTCATCCGGTTTCAGGCCGCTTGTTCCGTCAAATGATACTATGACTGTAATGGTTTTAGAGGCAACGTTTTCTGTGAATTTATTGCTCTCCCACATCTGTGTAAAATGATTCAGCGGGATTTTCCCGTCCTGTTCCGTTCCCATTACAGTATAGAGATAGCATTGGCTTCCGCTCAGAAGTGTAAGCTTTGTACCGGCCGGCAGCTCATGTTTTGATCCATCTCCATTCTGCAGCTCCAGCCACACGCCGGAAGCGCCAATGACAGAATCCTGATTTTGAAGGGTAAAGGCCGCTGTAACAGAACTCTCCCGGGATATCACCACCGGTCCGGTATCCATCATGCCATTATATTGTTTTCCTGGCGCCATCCCGATAGCCGAAACAATGGATTCCTTCCAATGTATATTCAGTGTGACAGGCACCTGATTTCCATCCCCGTCCGTCAGGGTCAAAATAATCTCATCCGTGTCCTTAGGCGTAAAATCACCATTATTGTATAGCACAAAATCCATTGGCGCCTCATACCGGCTGTCCGTGGTGCCGAGAAAGACCGCGCCCAATGATTTGTCATATGTGTACAGATCATATGGTTCACTCATCAGATTTGCAGTATTCCACCCCTGGCTCTGAACAGGCTGCAATGTAATTGCCACATCATAACCTTCCAGATCAGCTTTCACTGCTTTTAAGGCAATCCCGCTTTCAGGTACCTTTATTCCGGCCAGGCTCAGGCTTCTGCTGGAATCCGCCGGGATCACCATTCTTCCCGTATAGCTTCCGCTCTCTGTTGCATAGAGATCAACGGTCTGTTCTGACAGCGCACTTGCTCTGGTGACGATCTCCACATTCAAGGTTACCACTTCCATCAGGTTGTTTCCCGCATAGCGTTCCACCACCACGGTCACAGTTCCCAGGTTCTGGCTTACCCGGATGCCGTCATTGTAATAGGTCAGATTAAATTCAATTTTGGGGATACCTGTACTATCCTGGACCGGCGCCGTGTAATCCCAATCCTTTCCAATAACAGAGTTACTGCCGTTCTTAAGCGCCGTTTTATCGGAAATGACTCTGGACATCACATCCCCGTCTCCCAGCTCCTGCCGCATCATCAACCCAAAAGTGGTTGCCGGTGTGTTTTGTATCCTCTCTTTTTCCTGTGTTTCATCAATATCCACACCTGATGTAATCCATATCCCTGTCTCCTGGTCCAGCCCTGCATCCACCAAAGCCAGTTTATCCGACAGCGTAATCTCACTGATAACATATCTGGAATCCTGCGCATCATCTATGGGAGGAAGCTCGATGGTACCTTCTGCAACAGCAAATCCATCCTCGCCCTGACCCGCATCCCCCAAATTCCGGGCAGTCAGAACCACATGGCGTGTAGCGCTGGCATTTTCCCCGGCCACTTTCCAGTAGCGGTACAATGTTCCTATATTGGTGTACCCCAGTTCCATATCTTCTCCGGGCACTACAAACCCTCCATCCGATGGATTCAGGTCTGAGGTCTTTACTCTGGCAAATGCATACGCCTCTGCCGTATCTCCCGCGATCATATAAAAATATCCTGTAACAGCACCGTATTCCTCAGAGCCGTCCTGGGCTGTGCTGGAAATACGAAATACCGTTCCTGTGGCAAGGACCACTGTATTGGGAATATCCGCAAGGGTATCTTTAGTCACCGCATGATCCTCAGTTTGATCCATACTTTTCAGGTTTGCCACCCCATTGGATGCTGAATCCAATACCAATGTGCTTCCATCTTCTAAAACCAGGCTGTTCCCTAGTTTACCCAGGTTCTCGAAATTCCCCTTGTCTCCAATCCTGTTTAATGAATAAAGGGCCGTCTGGTTGGAATTGGCAACATCCGACTGGCCGGCCAGCCGGACATGGGACTGGATCAGACGTACCTGGTCTGCTCTTTGTATTGACGTGACTGCGCCGCTAACCTGCTCCGGCTGACCCGTGTCAGGGGCAGCCGTGCCAAAATGATCCAGCGTTACCAGACGCACGTCACCTGCATCACAGGATGCACCGCTGCCAAACACGCCTCCCCCTATCTCCATCTTTCCGGCACCGGCCCCATTAAAGCCATATCCGGTTCCGTCAATATAAATATGGGAAAAACCGTTCACTGTTATAGTGTCATAGTCCAGATCAGCGCCGTCACCTCCGTAATCTCCTCCCGCATAGACCGAACCTCCCACAACCAGGTCAGATGCACCCAAAACCGGCTTTTCGTCTGCATGGGATTTATAATAATTACATTTATCAACGGCCCCTGATCCAATGTGGACATGAGTGGATCCATTGACAATCCCCTGAAATCCTCCGCCAAAGACCTTTCCTGTAACCGTACCGCCTGTCAGATTCACAAACACAAGACCGGCTGCGGAAGTCTCGTCCTGGACTCCGCTTTTGCCGTCATTACTCAGTTCGCTTCCTCCATAGATATTTCCCCGCACCCATCCGCCTTCCATATTAACGGTGGAGCCTCCGTAAACAAAGCGGTCATCTGTCTTTCCCAGAGCCCCTCCATATATGGAGCCGTTTACCGTCCCGTTGGTCATATGTACAGCAGTCCTCCCATATGTGAGTCCTTCCTCCCCGCCTCCGTAAACATTTCCTTTGACGGTTCCCCCATTGATCATTACTTTTGTTGACCCCCGGACCTGGGCTGTCTTTCCTCCCCCGTAGATATAGCCTTCCACAACTCCGTCCTTTATTTCAACCGCTACTTTGGTATCCTCACATACACGGGCACATGTTTCATACCCTGTCTTGCTGACGCCTTGGCCTCCGCCGTAGATATTGCCCCGGATCGTGCCTCCGCACACCGTGATATTGGCTTCCCCATTGAGATATGCGTTTTCCTTGCCGTACTCTTTGTCAATATAGCCTTTACCGCTTGCATATATACTGCCTGTTATAACAGCGTCATTGTCTATGGTAATGTTCGCTTGTCCGGTTAAGCTTCCAAACTCAGATGCCGGGGTACCGTTTTCTTCATTGCCGCCGCTCACCTCCGAATCTCCGCCTATGCCTGCGGCATATATATTTCCCACAGTTCCCCCTGATACCTCTATATTTACCACTGACGGCTCTCCGCCGCTTACCACATATGCGGCGGAACCGGAACCATAGATATTTGCGACATTTCCTCCCGTTACATGAATATCCAGTTTTCCCTGATAGGTTGGAATCGCTGTGTTCCTTCCCGAACCAGCACCATAGACATCCGTAACAGACCCGCCTGAAATATTTATCGTTGTATTACCGCTATAGGGGGCTTTCACAGTAGTGTAACCCTGGCATCCGCCGATCAGTTTTGCTACTGTTCCTCCTTTAATATTGACGCTCACATTTCCATTCTTAATTTCCCCGCTGGCGCTTCCGGCTACGATACTGCTGACAACTGCGGTTCCGTCCACTGTGATAACCGCCTCGTTATCATTTGCGTCAAACGATGTTTTACTCCGTATATACCCGATAATCCTGTTGAACCGGCCACTGCGGACTTCAATTCTGCCCGGCTTGACTGTCAATGTCCCGTCTTTTGATGCTCCGTACAAATACAATCCGTTACACGTAACATCATCTCCAATGAGTATACTATATCCATTGCCGTATATATGGCCCATGTCCCCCAAGATCAATGACTCAAAGGCGATATCTTCATACAGATAGAACTCACTTGTTGCTGTTGCTGTGGTGCTGAAAAATTTAGTATTCTTTGTGGTTCCTTTAATGGTCACAGGAACCGGAACATCCTTTAAAAAATGGGACACAGCGTCATAGTCATAATTTTGGAGTAAAATAATCTGGTTGTTATCCGCAGTTCCGCCCTCATCAGCGGGCTTTAATTTTGCAGCAGCCACCTCAATTGTTTTAACCGGGGCACTCTCTATGCCTGGATTACTGTCGTTTCCATTGGTCTGGTCCACATAGACTGTTTCAAGCACGGCCACACCGTTTGCAGGTTCCGAGTACAGTGTATCAGGATTCTCTGCTCCAAAAGTCCTGGCCAGCTGAAGGGGCGTCACCGCACAGCGGAACCGCTTTGTGATATCTCCCGCTTCTACCAGACGCTCATATACAGGAGAGTCCGCGCCGGTGATGTCTTCCCATCCCCCATCCTCCCGGATATCCCCATCCTGTTCAGAACATTGCCACTGATACAAAAAGGCATATCCGTCCAGGCTTTTTACAGCTTCTTCTGTATCCTTATTGATCAAGGTGTAGACCGCGCGCTCCCCTTCCCGGTCCGCCTTAACACCCAGTTGGCATGTTCCAATGGCCTTCCATGCGGAATACAGGCTTAGATAAACGTCCTCTCCCACATCCATATACGCTCCGGGCGCCAATGCTTCCTCCGGTCCTGTCCCCGGTGCCAAGGTCCACCCGGCAAACTCTGTGGAAAAAAGGGCATTATCATCCCATGGGGACGTTATTTCTTCCGGGCATTCCGGCAGACAGATCTGACCTTCACGGGCCGGAAGTTCCATTTCCGCCACATCATCCAGGGCCACTGTAATATAACTGTCCGCCATCAGATAACCGGCACATTCCGCTGCTTCAATAAATGTATCATTATCCGGAGAGCAGATGACCATACCGGTCTGTCCCTCATAGAAAATTGTTTCCGGATTCTCTATCTTCTGCTGTGAAATATATTCAATGTCATAATCCGGATCTTTATCCTTATGGGTATTGGAATCCTTTTGGGTGTTACTCCCTTTATCTTCCTTTCCTGCCTCAATCCCGGAAGGAAAATCCTGGGTTTGGCCATCCTCCTTGTCAGGGTTACCCGTATCAGGATTCACCGTATCATCTTCTGATGTCCCTGTTATATCCCCGGCCGTGGAATTGGTTTCATTGCCAGAGCTGTCGTCCTTGGATGAGCCATTATCCTGCTCCTTGCCGCTGCTGTTCTGGGAAGAATCATCTCCCGGTAAATCCGGGGCGGTATCGGATGAGCCGGAGTTGTCTTCAGAATTATCTTCGGTGTTGTCTTCTGAGTTATCTTCAGAATTATCTCCGGAATTGTCTTTAGAATTGTCTTCGGAATTATCTCCACCAGTGTCTGAATTACCTTTGCCGGTATCGGTGTTTTCCCCGGAGTTGTCCGGAGTACCATCACTTGTACCGGCGTTTTCTCCGGCAGCGTCTGAACTGCCGCCATTTGTATCAACATTCTCTATGCCGCTGTCTGATTTTCCTTCAGAGGAATCGCCTCCCCCTGAAGTATCTGGATTTTCTTCCGCCATTCCCTCCCCCACACGGGGAACCTGATAATTTTCTATCCTGGCAGTGACTGAAAACAGCTTCTCCGGCTCTGTCTGGTCCGGCTCTGTCTGGTCCCGCTCTGTCTGGTCCGGTTCTTCCTGTCCTGTTTTCTCCTGGTCCGGCTCCTCTTTCCGGGTTTCTGCTTTCTTTGATTCCTCTTTTTTAGTTTCACCTTTCGTGGTCTGGTCTGTTTCTTCCTGATCCGGCTTATCCGCTGCGGTCTGGTCCGGTTCTTCCTGATCCGGCTTATCCGCTGCGGTCCGGTCCGGTTCTTCCTGATCCGGCTTATCCGCTGCGGTCTGGTCCGGTTCTTCCTGATCCGGTTCCTTATTCGTGGTTTGATCCAGTTCTTCCTTCGCTGAAGGGTCTGACTCTTTCTGGTCCGGCTGGTCCTTTTCCTCTGCCTGAGATGGGGTGGCCGGTTGGACAGGTTCACTTTCTTCCGGCTCTGCCTTTTTCCATTCTGTGATCTCTCCTCCCTCAAATTCATTGCGGATCACAGTAAATCCCGGTGCCCGGTCCAGGCTTTCTCCTGAAAACGCATAGTCACCGATCCCCACAATGCTTTCAGGAAGTATCAGCTCTCCCTGCAGTCCACCTAATCCATAGAATAAATAATCGCCGATATAGGTGATCCCATCCTCAATGACCAATGCATGGATTTCATCCGCATATTCCGAAAAGGGGGCGGTATCTCCGGTAAAATCTCTTGTATCACCATATCCTCTAACGGTCAGCACGCCGTCTTTCAGGACTGCCTTCACATCACCGCCAATGTCAAAGGATTTTTTATTTCCTTCTGTCGCATATGCCAGCATGGACCCAAAGTTCAGATTGCTCAATATAAGGCATAAAGCAAGACACAACGCCAGCATACGCTGCCCATCGTATCTTTGCCTCCTCAATTGATGTTTCCGGCTTTTCCTATCCATCTCATTCCCTCCGCTGCAAAAAAATGACTGTTATACTCATTTGGCCACGGACATCACCCGTCCGTTCTGCTTAGATCAATGGCATCTGCAAATGAACCCTGACCCGACAATATTATATCGTCCTCTGATTTCAGCAATACCAATGAATAGATCCCATATCCGGGCGAACGAAACGTACATTGATCATCTTTATAATCCTTAATACGGATGTCAGCTTCATCCGGTATCACACCTGACGGCAATGTGATCCTTATATCTTTTTCACCATCCCCGCAGACCATGGTCAGCACCGCTGCAATATGGCCGGCCTCATCCTCCACCACATACTGGTTACCCAGCTGCCTTTTAAATACGCCTGTAAGCGTCTTTTTATAAGGCGATTCTGATTCTGCAACTACCTTTATTTCTTCTAATTCCAATGGTCCCCCACTGTTTTCAGGTTTGGTTGTGGGCGTAACCACAAGCGGCACAGGAGTCTTTTCACCTGCATTCATTGTCCCGCTTATCACGGCAGTATCGCCGTTAACAGTGCCTCCTGTCACACTCACTCTATACGTAATATCCGCGGATGTTACTCGCTGTGAATCCGCAAAATTACAGAGCTGGATTGTTAAGGATTCCGCCATAGGATCAATAAAATATATAGCCAGGCCTTCGTCTTCATTTAACAGGTCACTGGCAAAGTAAAATGTCTGTGCCTCTACAACACCGCTTTGACTCTCCTCTTTCATATAACGTGCAGCCGCTATTCCTGCCAGAAACAGAAGGAGCATAAAAGCAATGGCCAATATCAGAACCGTTCTTTTCCCATTTCTGCCCATTTTCCTCATCTCAGACGCCTCCTATTGCTGCTCAACCGGAATGGTCTGTTCCGAGCTGACCGTCAGTGTCACCAAATCAATCTCATCCGCATATTCAGTGCCCGTCTGTTCCTCCGGCCATGTAACAGCCAGCGTATACGTATGAATAACAGAAACAGAATGGGGCAGATAACCGCCCTTTACAACCGCCATTCCGTTATTTAAAGTTAATTTTCCATTTTCTCCGGTCTCCGCAAATGTTCCGCCATGATCGGGGCTGCTGATCTCAGGGGTGAGCGCAAATTCCAAAGGAAGATTGCCGGTGGTCTCCACCCCGATGGAATAGTCCTGCCCAACTTCACTTATCACTCCATCTTCCATGTTCGTAACTGAAAATATGTAATCCTTCGTTTTACCAGGGCGCAGCCCGTTTACATGAATATCAATGGCAGTGCTGCTGTTGCCCCAGGCTGCCACAGAAGCGGCGGCCGTTCCATCCGCCTGTGCCGTAAACCGCGCATAGGACAGAGACCAGGCAGATATGCCTGCTGCGGCAAGCAGCAAACCATATCCCACAATTCTGGATTTTGTCAAATGTTTTCTCATTCTGATAGATCCCCTCCTGGCCCCTTAACCATCCTGACCACATCCGCCCCCCAAATAAGCCATATGGCAAGCATCATGATCAACATCATTCCTGCTGGATTTTTCAAAAATAGTACAGCCTTCCCAACCATAGGAATCACAACAGCCACCCTTCCTATGATATGATTTTCAGAAAGCAGTTCCTTGTCCGGAACATTATTGGCATCCCCTTTTGTCACAAATCCTTCCTGTGCCTTTTCCAAAATCCGATGAGTGACTGACAAGCCTCCGCTGTCAAACACAACAATGTCTCCCACCCTGTATTCCTTCTCACGATGAACAATGACCAGGTCACCGATTGACATTGACGGCTCCATACTGCCGGAAAGAATGACTGCCCGGGACCACCCAAACAGCTCAGGCCGTATAAAGAAGCAAAGGTTCAGCAGTACTGCTATAACCAATGAGGCCAAAACCGCTGTGCGTAAACATTTTCCCATGCATCCCATTCAGACATCTCCTTTCCCGCCCTCAGATTAAGGTGCTTCCTGCTGGGCTGATATTTTAAGCCTGACCCTATAAGACTCACCTGCTTCGCCCGCCGCCGTGTCGATCCCATCATTTCCGCTCTCATACGGCCACTTCCACTCCAGAACATAGGAATGGCTCTCACCTGCACCCAGGCGCAGGGTATCACTTTTTACAGCGCTGCCTTTCTGCGTATCCCACCAGCCGGTAAGGGGCTTTTTGTCCCCTTCGGTTACGATCCGGAAACGCATGGGAATATGAATACTTCCTTCCTGAATTGACAGGTTACATGTAACATTAAAATCATTTTTATTTTCCAGTTTAAAAGGATAGCTGCCCTCCACCCCGGGCAAAAGAGTCTGATCATCTCCGGCCGGACCGGAAAACAATTGGATTTCCTGGCCCTGTGTCCAGCTCACATAAAAATTCGGGATCGGTCCTTCATCTTCATGATCACCGGTGTTTCCGCTGTTTCCGCCATCTCCGTTGGTGTCCCCGCTGTTTCCGCCGCCGCTGCCCCCGTTGGTATCTCCGTTACTTCCGCTGCTTCCTCCGTTGGTATTTCCGTTATTTCCACCACCGCTGTCTCCGCTGGTATTTCCGTTATTTCCACCACTGCTGTCTCCGCTCGCCGCTCCGTTACTTCCGCCGCCGCCATTCATTTCCCCATTGTTTCCTTCGCCGTGTTCTTCCCTTTTTTCCGGCTTTTCCCCGTTTCCATCTGCATCATATATGCTTCCTGATATGCTTTCATCCGGATCCCCTTGTGCATTTGTACCTGATCCAATGGGAGACACCTGATTATCTCCGGATATAACAACGCCGCCTGCTCCCGGCTGCCCGCGCTGTCCGTCCGGGGTCAGGATTTCTGTGCCACTATTATTTCTCTCTATGACCGTTCCGCCCGGCAGTATGATGTTCCCGTTTTCCATTATCCTGGTCCCATCGGGCAGTGATTGATCCTGATCCGGATAAACCACTTCATTTTCAGGGGTCAGAAGAGCAATGCCCAAAGGACCTTCGCTTGCCGGCGCAATCACAGTTCCGTCTGCGCTGACCACCGCACCTCCGGGTGTTACAAGGGTCCCCTCCCTTCTATGCGCTTCTCCTGTGGGGGTCACTATACGGCCGTCCTCTGTCAAGTAGGTCAGTTTCTCCGGATCAATATACAATGTGCTGTTCTCTTCATCCAGCTCAATCACCACTTCCAGCATCCTGACATCCACGGCAACTTCTATGGTGTACTTCCCGCTTTCCTTCAGGCTTACATTGACTCCCGAATCCACCTGAGCCGCAAAAAGGTCAATGCTCCGCTCTCCCAAGACATTGCCTGCCGGGTCTAAAATCCGGACCTGATGTTCTCCGCCTTCCACATGGAAAAATGAAAAACCTCCAGCCGCATCCGTAACCGTTTCCCTGGGCTCACTGTGGAGCTGGACCCGCCCCCGTGCATAGGGCCGGCCATTGGTATAATTGATCTTTCCGGTCAAATGGAATATCTGCTGTATTGCAGACTCTCCTTCGGTTCCGTCAGGCGTGAGGAGTATCGTATCAATCCTCTGACCGGATGATCCCGGAAATGCAGACCTGCCAAGAATATATCCAGCCGCACAGGATGACAAAAGCATAAGCAGAAATAACAGCAGTACGGGGATCCATTTATGATCCCCTGCCTTCTTTTCAGGAACAAAACTGTTCGGATGTTTTTTGATCATAATCCCTCTCCTCTGCCGGCAGACACGGCTGATATTCGGTCTAAGAGAAAAAACGCGGCGGCTTGCCACGTTCTTTCTCTTAGGCTGAATGCGCTAAGACACCCTGCCTCCGGCACAGGGAGGCGGGGGTGGTTAAGCTGTTGTGGATGTCGGTTCCACCTGGGTTCCGGTAGCTTTAATATCCAGTGTCCAGGACTTACCGGCATAGTCATTATCGTTACGTGCCGCGGTATCATCGGAGCCATAATCCCATTCCCAGTTAACGGTAATGGTCTTTTTCATGGCGTCAGCTCCATCTGCATAATTAATTGTTCCGGTTATGTCGCCCCCCAGATTATATGTTGTATCACCTACATTGAATATCAGATCATCCGGCAGGTCCACATCTGATGCCGCAGTAATCGTCACACTATAATCAATACCAACCTCACTGCCTGACCCGTCTAGCACAATATCAAATGATCCTTTTGTCCCTGGAGCAAGTACTGTATCTTTGATGGTGTCCCCCTCATAAGCGGTTCTTCCCATATCGATTCCGGTGAATTCGGTTCCGTTTCCAGCTGCCTCAAAATTCCAGGCCGCCACCGTTGCCGTTGCCGTCCCTTCTACCTCGGTTACAAACTTTGCCAATGTCCCTCCTGTCAGACAGGTTGTCATCAGAGTCAATACCAAGGCTAATGCACCAAGACGCGCTACATAAGATTTTTCTTTCATATGTATTGTCCTCTCTTTCATTTCAAACTGGGAACCATGTATGACCGCCCAGACACGGCTCCCATGTGTCTGAGGCACTGCACCCAGGTATTACTCCTGGCTTATATAACAGCTTTTATCACACTGTGCCTGTGATATTCAGCCGGTGCATTCGTTTTTCACTTACAATCCAGGCTCTTTTTCTTCCTGTCCCATCTTCTCCCTGGCCCTGTAGCTGTACAATTCCGCCTCCAGATCAGCCCTATGCTTAGCCTCTTTCCTGTCAAGCTCCCTTCTTCTCCAAATGTCCCACAGGATAAACAGGCAAAGAGGGCATATCATAAACAAGATCATTCCTGTTGTGGACTGCATAAACATGATCCCATTGCCCAGTCCTGTAATCTTTCCTCCCCGCCAGATTCCCTGCACCTGGTCCGCTCTCACAGCTTTCCGGTCTGCCGTGTTGTTCCCATCGCCCTGTGTAATGTACCGCACCTGACCGTCTTCCCCCTCCCGGACCGCCACGATCCTATGGGTGATGGCCTGGCCGGAGTCCAGATAACAGATCACGTCCCCTGTTTGAAGCAGGTCCGGATCTGTTTTATGTAAAAATATCATATCCCCTGTCAGAATCTCCGGCTCCATGGAACCGGATAGGACAATGGCCGGTTTTACTCCAAATACCCCCGGCATCTCGCCCGGCTTTGTGTAGGTACTGATGATCAATGTCAGGTTTATAACGATCACAGGAATAAAGATCATACACAATATCCCGCCTATCACAGACCCAATTGAACATTTCTTTTGTTTGCTCATTTCTATTCCTCCTTTGGGGAGATGTTTTGCTGCATCTTCTGCCGGATTCGGAATACCTCCCGGCAAAACTCTATATAATCCATGTCAGTCTCTTGTGTATCCCGTCTTTCCCATTCCGGATCAGCCCCATTTGTAAATACATTGACAACAAACTGGTTTTTATCATGCTTCATTTTCCTCTGTACCTCCCGAACGCTCAGCTCATCCGCCCCACGGTCCCGAATCCTTGGATTTACATACTCAGATTAGACAAACAGGCAAAATAAAAAGCCGATGCTGCATGCGTCAGCCGGCTGACTAAATCCTGCAGCTGGCTGACATCCCTGTTAAAAGGGGAAATCCCTGTAGCTTTGCGTCACTAGCTTTCGCTAGTTTTGCTGATCGATCATTTATATTATGGGGTATTTCTAAAGGAAGCATCTCATATGAGAGATTACATAATATACATTATGTAATAGAATTCCGACTGAAAGCAGAGCAACACTTTCGTGGGGAACATTCGCCATATCCAAATTCAACTCTGCTCATGTGTTTTGGAAAAAATAGTGAAAAGTAAGAGGCCGGAATCCGGAAAAGTATTGAAAAAAACAGGTTTTAGATGCATAATAAAAACAGGATTAGGAAAACACATTTATTGGCCATTACATAATGTATATTATGTTCTGGTCTTTTTATATTAGAAGGCACATCCTTGATAAAACACGGGCATGTTCTTCTTCACTGGTAAATGTATAGATCCTGGTATACTCAATATTGGAATGTCCTAATATATCGGCCAGATGCACGATATCCTTCTGCATCCGGTAATATGTGACTGCAAACAGGTGGCGCAGATTGTGGGGAAAGACTTTTTCAGGGCTGACTCTTGCGGTTTTGCACAATGCTTTCATTTCCGACCATACATTGCACCGGTTGACCGGAGTCCCATTTTTAGTAATAAAAACAGGCCCTGAATGGATCCCATTCTGGCGGCAGTATTGGATCAGGCTTTTTTTCAGCTTCTTTGGCAAAAAGACCGCCCGCTCCTTGCCTTTGTTGTAAATGGTAACATTTCCCCTTTCCAATGCCTCCCTTGTGATAAACCGGTGTTCACTGACCCGGATGCCGGTACTGCAGATTGCCTGGATCATCAGGAACAAACGGCTGCTGGATTTCGCCTTTGCCGCCAGAGCCAGCCTGTTGTACTCTTCTTTTGTCAGTTCCTTGTCCTTTTTGCGGAACGGGCTTCTCTGTATTTTAAACAGCTTTACCTGGCAGTCCTTTTTTTGAATAAAATCCAAAAAACGGTTCACTGACACCAGCATGCTGTTGGCGCTGGTGGTCTTGTATCCCTCTATGATCGCCTGTTTATAGCCGATCACCACCTCTTTTGAGATTTCCCCACCGTCAGGCAGCCATGAAAGAAACGCCCGCACATCTCTTCCGTATTTCTCAATGGTTGCACCGGAGCGCTCTTCCTCCAATAAATAATTTCTAAACCGGTATAGCTTATCCTCTAATTCACCATGGATTTTCATGGATTGCTTCCTCCTGTCATCAATCGGCATCAACTGGTATATATACATTAAAATGTATGTCTTTTACTATCCTAACACAGACAGATACCGCGGGGAAGGTAGGGGTATTTTACAATTTTTAACTTTTTCATGATACTTCTATGACAGTAATGGTGAGTGTGGAAAGGTGCGCAAAAAAGCTGAACACTCGGATGTTTACGAAGTGTTCAGCTAATATCATTTTTATTCAGATATGCATATGTATCTGTTGGGGCATTGTCAGGGTTATCCCATATGCCTGTGCGACAAAATTGGAAACAATTGCCATGTACATGGCTGCACCGGCCATATTGATGGTGTTGCCCAGGGGCACCAGAAAGCTGCTGACTTCCGGTGTCAATCCCAATTTCTCGGAAGCCCGCATATTAGACGGAAGCTCTGCCATATTTGAAGTGGTACTAAAAACAATGAGCAGCGGTTCCTGCATCGCGTCCAGAAATTGTTTAGGTGTAATCTTGCAGATAAAAAACAGCATTGGGGCATAAACTACCAATATAAATACAATAATGCATCCATATACAGGATCATTTTTCCAAGGGGCGGAAGGCTATCCAATATAGATTGCTAAAGCGCTTTACCAATCAATGCTTACATTGCTAACCTTCTTCGTCTCTCTGCCCTGAAATGCTGTGTTTCATGCTTCACAGTTCTTACCGTTATGCTTTTCTTTGAGAAGCTGTTCTTTTTTCATCAATCCCTGCTCATATTTCCGGATTTTGAGATTCAATGTGTCCAAAGACCTCTGCATGTCGGCCATGCGCTCCTCAAGGCGCCTGCGCTGCTCGATCAGGATCCCCTTTCTTGCGTCAATGGTTTCATCCCCCTGTTTAAACAGGGCCACGTATTCGATCAGGGCTTCAATCTCCACACCGGCCTTACGCATGCATTTCATCAATTCGATCCATCCGCAGGACTCTTCATCATAGTCCCGGATTCCCCCGGAAGTCCGGGGTACTCTGGGAATCAGGCCGATCCGCTCATAATACCGCAATGTGTCAGCCGTTATATCATACTTTTTACAAACCTCTGCTATGGTCATGGCATACTCCTTACAGGCACATGGTCAGTATCTTTCTGATATCCTCACGGTTCAAAGGTTTATATCCCTGAAGGATCCCTCCGCCGCAGGCTTTTTCAGCCATAATATCAAAATTGCTGTCATCAATGCCGATCTCAGTCAATGTGGAGGCTAAGCCCAGCTTGCCAAACAGGAAGTCCGCTGTCATCTCAATACTCTTTTCGGCTACCTCCATTTCCGGAAGGGATGGGTCAATGCCAAACACATTCACACCGTATTGATAGAACCGGTGGGCCGTAGTCACATCCAGGACATATCTCATCCAGCGGGGTGTTACAATCGCCAGTCCAAGTCCATGGGTGATGTCATAGATAGCAGACAGCTCATGTTCAATAGGATGGCAGGTCCACTCACAGTTCTGCAATGCTCCGGCAAATCCATTGATCGCCCATGAACTGGTCCACATCAGGTTTGCCCTGGCCTCATAATGATCCGGCTGTTCCATTGCAATGGGCGCATACTTCATCACTGTTTTGATCATACCTTCCATAAAACAGTCCAGCATATACATGCTGCCGCCTTCCGGAACAAAATAGATTTCCAGCAAATGAGACAATATATCGGAGGAGCCGCAGGCTGTCTGATACTTGCTCACAGAATAGGTCTCCGTGGGGTCTAAGAAGGATACCTTTGGCTGCATGGGCGGGAACATGCGGCCGATCTTGTCTTTTGTTTCCGGATTGCTGATCACACCGCCGGAATCCATCTCAGAACCGGTTGCCGCCAAGGTGAGCACGGTTACAATAGGAAGGCATTGTTCCACCGGCACCTTATCCAGGAGAATGTCCCATCCATCCCCGTCATAATAAGCTGCAGCACCAATGTACTTGGTACAGTCAAGGACTGATCCCCCGCCCACTGCCAAAAGCACGTCTATCTTTTCTTTTTTACAGATATCCGCACCTGCATTTACGGAGGATACCCTTGGATTGGGATCAATGCCGGAAAGCTCAAACACTTCCATTCCGGCTGCTTTTAACTGTGCCATCACACGGTCATAGAGACCGCTTTTCTTAATGGAACCGCCGCCGTAGCACAACAGGGCCTTCTTTCCAAAAGCAGATACTTCTTTGCCCAGATTATCCAACTGGTCCGGGCCAAAGTATACTCTTGTAGGGATGTCATAAACAAATGAATTCATATAGATCACCTTTCCTTTCCAAAAACATATTTTATGGTAATTTTTCATATTCCCGGTCAGTAACCGGTTCACACCATTCATTACCTGTATTGGTTCCCGGCACCTCCACTGCAATATGGCTGAACCAGGAGTCGGCTTTTGCACCATGCCAGTGTTTTACCTCTGCCGGAATTGTGATCACCGTCCCCGGCTCCAGGCTGACCGCATCCTTTCCCTCCTCCTGGTACCAGCCGCTTCCCGCCGTGCACACCAGAATCTGGCCGCCGCCCTCATCTGCGTGGTGTATGTGCCAGTTATTCCGGCAGCCCGGCTCAAAGGTCACATTTGCCAGAAACACAGATGACTCTCCCGGTTTTGTCAGCGGGTTCAAATACGAGTTTCCTGTAAAATAGCGGGCAAACCCAGTATTAGGCGTTCCGATGCCAAACATGTTGACTTGTTCAAATTCCTCTTTTTCCTGAATTTCCATGGATCTACCTCCTTGTGATATGGTCATTATAAGTGTTGGAGTCAACTCCAAGTCAAGAGGTTTTTTAAATTTTTTCCCTAAAATGTAATATTAACTTCTTGTTTCACCAACTAAATTCATCATAAAAGATTTTAGTCTTATATGAAATTCAGAAAGAGACAGCCCAAATGGCTGCCACCTCCATTTAAGCTGTCCCTCCTGCTGTTTTCGTTCCATCCGAATGCATTTCCGGTCCATATAAATATTCTACCAGGTCATCGACCCCTTCCCCTGTCACTGCACTGACACAGAATATCCTGGACACGCCCGTCAGTTCCAGCCACCGCACGGCCTGGGCAACATCCGCGTTGGGCCGGTCGATCTGTGTTACGATTCCGATCACATCCCTGGTTGCCGCTCCTGTAATGTTAGGGCTGTAAAGGGAATATGGTTCTGTTGCCGCTAAAAGCAGCCCTACCACATCTGCTTCAAATGAATACAGGATCAGCGCCCGCCCCAGTTCCCGGGTCTGGACGTACTCGCCGGGAGTGTCGATAATACAGTCATAATAGTTGATATAATGTGTTTTGTGGTATTCAATACTGTTTCCCCGCAGCCTTTGGGTCAGCGTGGTTTTTCCGCATTCGCTTCTTCCGATCAATATGATCTTTTTCATTATTCTAAGTCCTTGTAATAGGGCAGATCACAAATCCCAGTGTTTTCTGAGAATAGTCCAGGATTGCCTGCAAGGCGGTTTCTATATTGGAAATGGAACCGGTCAGTATGAGTGTACCGGAAAAACGGTCCACAAACCCAAGCTCCACACTGCTTCTCTTTGTGGCAATGTCGCACCCGATCACCGCCAGCTCCCCGGGAGACATGGTCAGCATCCCGATGGCAGCATTGGTGTATTCCACATTGGGATTCAGGCCCAGCTTCTGATAAACCACCGGCCTTGGCTTTGCGATGATATGTGCCAGAGTGATCTGGCGGCCGGGAACTGTCTCCTGTATGATCCTCATCAGCTTGCTGCCGTTCTCATCCGGCAGAAACCGGCTGTTTTCCTGATGCATCGTCATGCCCCCTTCACTGTCCCATAAGTTCCGCTGAATCCACGATTCCCACAATAGTCATATCAGTGGGAAAATGTTCAAATCCCTTTACATATTTGGTTGCATTGGATCCGCTTGTCATAATCACGGTTTCACCAGCGCCAGCGCCAACCGTGTCAACCACAACCATTGCCATGGAACTCTCCGCAAATGCGCTGTTGTCCGGATTGACTTCCAGACAGCGGACGATCAGAAGTTTTGCTCCTGTGAGCCCGGCGTCCTTCTGAGTCGATACAACGTGACCAACCACCTTGCCTAATGTCATATACCATCCCTCCCCGCTGTCTGTGGTAGTGTCAAGTTTCACTACCTGTTTTATTGTTTAAACCTTGATTTTATGGGAGTTTGCAATAAAAAGAGCAATGACCTCCCTTTTTTGGTATAATGTCCTCGACCAAAATTCCAAAATAC
>Ga0129314_1000142_pt1 | contig 94036 bp, 77 predicted proteins | sample O1111metagenome_FD_94431 | JGI IMG/M metagenome (GOLD analysis project Ga0129314, IMG submission 94431) | Orangutan individual fecal microbial communities from fecal samples from Wisconsin, USA - O1111 metagenome | ecosystem: Host-associated > Mammals > Digestive system > Large intestine > Fecal...
AGCGAATACAGCCTTCTTGACGGAGCGTGCAGAATATCCGATATTCCGAAAGCCGCACGACTTGCCGGACACAACGCCGTCGCCATAACGGATCACGGAGTAATGTACGGCGCGGTATCGTTCTATAAAGCCTGCAAAGCTGAGGGGATAAAGCCGATTATTGGCTGCGAGGTGTATGTCGCTCGGCGCAGTATGTACGACCGCGAAAAAGAGTACGACGCCGGAAGTTCCCACCTTATCCTTCTCGTAAAAAACAAAACAGGCTGGAATAACCTCATTTATCTCGTCTCCAAGGGATTTACCGACGGATTTTATTCCAAGCCGCGAATAGACACCGAGCTTCTCGAAAAACATACCGAGGGGCTTGTTTGTCTGTCTGCGTGTCTTGCAGGATATATACCGCGCTCGATAATTGCCGGAGAATACGATAAGGCGGAGGAATATGCCAGACGTCTCGACAAAGCCTTCGGAAGAGGGAACTTCTACCTCGAACTGCAAGACCACGGACTCAGAGACGACCCCGTTGTGTGCGAGGGCATAAAAAATCTCTCCGAAAAAACGGGAATTCCCATGGTCGCGACAAACGACGTACACTATATTAAAAAATCCGACTCGGAAACTCAGGCTGTTCTTCTCTGCATCCAGACAAACAACGTCATAACCGAGGGAAAGCCGTTCGGATTTGAGACAAACGAGTTCTACTATAAGAATACCGACGAAATGACGCGGCTGTTCTCGGCATACGAAGGCGCGATAGAGAACACGCAGAAAATCGCCGATATGTGTGAGTTTGACTTTGAGTTCGGCAAAACAAAGCTCCCGCGATATAAGCCCGAAAACGGAATGAAGCCGGACGAATATCTGCGTTATCTTGCCTACGAAGGACTCGAGAAAAAGGCATCTGACGGACATATAGTCTTCACCGAGAAATACCCGCGCGAGATGTACGAAAGCCGAATAGAATACGAGCTGAGCGTTATCACAAAAATGGGCTACAGCGAGTATTATCTTATCGTTTGGGATTTTATACACTACGCAAAAAGCAAGGACATTCCCGTAGGACCTGGCAGAGGTTCGGGAGCAGGCTCTATCGTCGCGTTCCTCGTGGGTATTACGGACATAGACTCGCTGAAGTTTGACCTCCTGTTCGAGCGATTTCTCAATCCCGAAAGAGTTAGTATGCCCGACTTTGATACCGACTTTTGCTACGACAGGCGCGACGAGGTCATTGAATATGTCAAGGATAAATACGGAAGCGACCATGTTTCGCAGATAGTCACATTCGGTACACTTGCGGCAAGAGCGGCGGTGCGTGACGTCGGACGAGCTCTCGGAATGTCGTACAATGACGTTGACGCAGTCGCGAAAAAAATACCGCAGGAGATGCACATGACCCTTGAGACCGCGCTGAAAAACGAGGACTTGAAGGAAATGTACGACGACGACCCGAAGGTAAAACAGCTCATCGACACAGCAGCAGCTATAGAGGGAATGCCGCGCCACGCCTCCACACACGCCGCCGGAGTAGTCATAACCGAGGACGAGATTACGTCATACGTTCCCGTTTCGGTGAATAACGGAGTTGTCGTGACGCAGTTTGACATGGACACCATCGCGGAGCTTGGACTATTGAAGTTCGACTTTCTCGCGCTGAGATACCTGACGATAATCAAGAACGCCGAGGATCAGATTCACGAGAGCTATCCAGAGTTTGATATTACAAAGGTCGACATAACCGACAGCGCGACCTATGATACAATATGCGCGGGAAAGTGCGACGGTGTGTTCCAGCTTGAGTCGAGCGGAATGAAGCAGATGCTCACTCAGCTCAAACCCCGCACACTTGAGGATATCATAGCCGCAATAGCACTGTACCGCCCCGGACCGATGGATTCAATCCCGAAATACATTGAAGCAAGGCACGATAAGTCAAAAATACACTACTGCACACCACTCCTCGCGCCGATACTTGACGTGACATACGGATGCATCGTGTATCAGGAGCAGGTCATGCAGATTTTCCGTGAGATCGCGGGATATTCCTTCGGTCACGCAGATGTGGTGCGCCGCGCTATATCAAAGAAAAAGCAGGGAGTGCTCGACGGAGAAAAGCAGGCGTTCCTCGAAGGAGCTGTCGCGAGGGGGATTGACAAAAACGACGCGGAGCAGCTTTTCGGAGATATAGTATCTTTCGCAAACTACGCCTTCAACAAGAGCCACGCAGCAGCATACGCAGTTCTTTCGTTTAGAACAGCTTACCTCAAAACGCACTACCCGCGGGAATACGAGAGCGCGCTTCTTACCTCGGTTCTGTCGTCGGCGGACAAGCTCTCGGAATATATAGCGGACTGCGCGAAGCAGGGAATAAAGATACTTCCGCCCGATATAAACAAAAGCCGAGGCTCGTTCCATGTGGAAAACGGCTCGATACGCTTCGGACTTACTGCCATAAAGAATATCGGCGGAGGACTTGTTGAACAGCTCATATCCGAGAGGGACAGCGGAGGTGAGTTTGCCGACATCGACGACTTCATTGAGCGGACTTCAAAAACCGACTTAAATAAACGCGCGCTTGAAATGCTTATAAAATCAGGTGCTATGGATTCTCTCGGAGTTGACAGAAGCAAGCTGCTTGCGGTGTACGAAAACCTTCTCGACAAACGCGGTATTCTGACGCAGGCTTCACTCGAAAACCAAATCGGAATGTTTGATACAATGTCGAAGGTGGATATCCCGCGCCGAGCGAAAATCGAGTTTCCCGACGTAAAGGAGTTTTCCGCGAGAGACAAGCTCATGCTCGAGAAGGAAAGCTGCGGACTGTACCTCTCGGGTCACGTGCTCGACGACTTCAAAAAGCATATCGCAAGCCTGAAAGTCGACAAAATCTCCGATATCCGCGCGTCATTCAGCAATAATACAGCGGACGAGGATGAAGAGGAGGGAGACATTGCCGTAAGCTCCGACAAAACCGGCGAGTATACCGATAAATCCCGCGTTGTTGTAATAGGCTGCGTGACAAAGCGAACCAACAAAGCCACAAAAAGCGGCGAGCAGATGGCTTTCGTCACGGTAGAGGACTATTCTTCGTCAATCGAGATGCTTGTGTTCCCGAAAACGTTGCAGAAATACGGCTATCTTCTCACATACGACAGCGCCATTGCAGTATCTGGAACGCTCAGCATACGCGAGGAAGAGGACGTTAAGCTGCTGTGCGACAAAATCATTCCATTGGTTTCCGACGGAGAGTACGATGCGAACGTGAACATCCCCACGCTGAATCCGGAAAAATCGCCGAAGCCTAAGCTTGAACCAAAGCCAACACCTCAGACGGGAGCAGTAACAAAAGTGTTTCTGAGATGCGCGGGAGAGGGGACGGAAGACTTCAAACGTGCGCACGCATTTTGCGAGATATTCGGCGGAGACGTTCCTGCGGTGTTCTATGTCTCCGACAAAAAGGAATACCTCAAAAACTACTGCCTTATCGAGCCGTCGAACTTTGTCATAACCGAGCTGAAAGAAATACTCGGCGAAGAAAACGTGGTTTTACGGTAGAAATATCTCCGAAATGTTAATAAATAATCAGACTAAAATGTATAAGTGTTAATATCAGATTCAAAAAATGGTAGTATAATAATTCTATTATTTGAATTTACCGGAAAGGAGCAAAGATAATTGAACCAAAACGGTACGACAAAAGTAAACTGGGGGCGCGAAGTTCTCCATGTTCTCGGTATCGTCGGCAAGGTGCTGTTCAAGATATTCTCGTATTTCATGAATGTCCTCTTGACGGTGCTTCTCATTGGACTCATCACCGGAGTAATCGTCGGCACAGTCTTCGCCATCTATATCAACAACTACCTTGATCTTGAGTTTGACGCGTCGACTATAGTTACCGTTAATCAGGACTCCGCAACGCGAATATACTACATGGACTATGAGACGGCGGAAGACAGGCAGAACCGTATCGGAACCGCGGTCGAGATAGAGGATCAGCAGCTTTCGTCATCGGACAACAAAATTGCCGTTTCGTATAAGCAGCTTCCGAAGAATCTCATAAACGCGTTCGTTTCCATAGAGGACAAGAGATTTTTCGACCATAACGGAGTTGACTGGATAACAACCGCAAAAGCCGTGAGCAAATTCATCTTCGGCGGAAGCGGCGGCGGCTCAACCATAACTCAGCAGCTCATAAAGAACGTGACCGGCGAGGATGAGGTAACAATTCAGCGTAAGGTGGAGGAGATATTCCGCGCGCTCAACCTTGAAACAAAGAAGAGCAAAGAGGAAATCCTCGAAGCCTACATGAATATTATCTACCTCGGACAGGGACAAACTGGCGTACAGCAAGCCGCAAACTATTACTTCGGTAAGGATGTGTCGGAGCTGTCCCTTGTGGAATGCGCTGCCATCGCGTCTATCGTAAAGAACCCGTCACAGTATAACCCCGAATCGCACGAGGACGACTTTTATGTCACAAACTCAAGCGGTGAAGAGATAAAGCGAGAAGGAAATTCAACAAGACGTTGGGTAGTTCTCGATGAAATGTACAAAAACGGATACATTACCGAGGCGGAGTGCAAAGCCGCGCAGAATGAACCGCTTGTTCTGGCAGAGCACAATGATGAGGAAGAGACGCTCGGAGACGGAATGACGCTCTACAGCTGGTACACGGAAGCGGTTATAACAAACGTTGCGCAAGCCTACATGGAAAAGTACAACATCGAGTATAAAGCCGCGATAAACATGGTCTATAACAGCGGAAACAAGATATACATTCCCATGGATCCCGAGGTTCAGAACTTGCTTGAAGAGGTATATACCAACGATACCGAGTATTTCCCCTCAACCGGAGTGGGACTTCAGCCTCAGTCTGCATGCGTTATAACGGATCCCGCGACAAATGACGTGCTCGGTGTTGTCGGAGGACGCGGACAAAAGACGATAAACCGCGGTATCGACCGTGCTACAGTTGCCACAAGACCGCCGGGATCTTCCATAAAACCGCTCTCGGTATACGGACCTGCACTTGACGCGGGAATAATCACCTACGGCAGTGTAGTGGACGATACCCCTGTAATGTTCAATAAATACGTAATTTCAGCCGGCTCGGATTCTTCTTCGACTGTCTACGGCTATGACCCCTATCCTCAGAACCTTCCCGTAGTTTACCGCGGACTTACCACTATCAACAGTGCCGTAACACGCTCGGTAAACACGATCGCTATGAAGGTTCTACAGATGCTCGGCGTAGACACATCGTTCGACTTCATGCAGAACAAACTTGGATTCAGCAGCCTTATCGAGTATGCGGAAAAATCAAACGGTGAAGTAATAACCGACAAAGGTCTTGCCGCACTCGCACTCGGTCAGCCGAACTACGGTGTAACGCTTCTCGAAATGACCTCGGCTTACGAAATTTTCGACAACAAAGGCATATATAACACTCCGAAGCTGTTTGTGAAGATAGAGGACGCGGAAGGAAACGTCGTCATCGACAATTCACAGGCTGAGACGAACATCGTTATAAAAGAAGAAACCGCTTCCATCATGACCATAATGCTCCAAAAGGTTATGAACGAAGGTACAGGTATGGGATGCACTCTCCGAAATACCGTAAATGTCGCAGGTAAAACAGGTACGACAAGCGCCGACTTCGACAGATATTTCGTGGGTTATACACCGTACTACGTCTGCGGAGTCTGGACAGGCTATGACATGAACCAGTCTCTCAGCGCGTTCGGCGAAAATCCGTCCCTTCAGGTGTGGGATCTCATTATGACAAAGCTGCACCAGAAGTATATTGATGAAGCAAACAACGGCGGCACTCCTCTTAAAACCTTTGAGGTAGCTCCCGGCGTTATCGAGGTCACATACTGTAAGGACTCCGGCAAACTCGCAACTGACGCGTGCAGCCTTGACCCGAGAGGATGGCGTAAGGAAACCGGATACTTCACACGTGAGACCGCTCCCAAAGAATACTGCGATACGCATGTTGTGGTTAAGAGAGACAACTCTACAGGACTTATTGCAAGCCCTAACTGCAATCCCGCAAACTGCTCCGACGTTGCTCTTATCAGAGTTGAGGACCGCAGCTTCCCGATTGAGATTTACGTTGAGGACGCACAGTACGTCTATCGCGAAATGCCCTCGTCAGTGAAACCCGGCGGTTGGTGGGGAGTTCCGTTCTTCGTGAATATGCTCTCCCCCGGTGAATACTGCGGCTCATCATACGCAAGCACACCGTACAACGCGTATTGCTATCCTCACTGCGACTACAGACCTTGGGGAGGAAATCCTCCGGCTGAAGACAGCGGCTATTCGGGCGGCAACACATCGAACACTACCGATAAACCCTCGGATGACACAGGACAGGATGACGAAAACTCGGGTTACACCGATGAAGAAACGGAAGACAGCGGCGGCAACCAGTACACGGATGACTTCTACTTCTGGGACGACTGGTTCGGCGAATGATTCCTGAATAAAACCGAAAATCACCTCATATATTTGCGTGGGGTGATTTTTTGTTTAGAAGACTTAAAAGAGAGCTGTGCTTTGTCGGCGAGAATATACCTGTGCTGGGACTTGGCGCGTTCATCTGCTGCATCGGGGGAGTGTTTCTCTGGGTAGGCGGGGACTCGTCGTGGTACTACGCGAAAGCCTTGCATAACGAGCATTCTATACCACTCGGCGTGATTTTTACCATCTGGCTTCTGACCTACGGAATGACGGGCTTTGTCCTCGCGATGTCGTGCCTCAGTGAAAAGCTGTGTTCGCCGAAATGCGGGATGAAAGCGGCGGTGCTCGGAGGATTCGCGTATCTTCTCATGCTGATGTGGTACGCGGTTTCGTTTTGCACAAGGCTCGCGTTTTTCGGGATAATTTTGCTGATTTTGTCAATTTTACTGCTCGGAATTACGTTTGTAGCTCTAAGAAAAACATTTTTTATCACACTTGTGTTAATTATTCTCATCGAAGTAGTTCAGATATACTTTCTCTGCTTCTCAATTTCGTTTTATTTGTTAAATTAGTATAAAATAAATGCAATTTGCTATTGACATATGTAATTTGTTATAGTATAATGATTATGGTCTTAATTATAACATTTTGGAGGTTAAAAATGAAAAAGATCAGAGTTGCGGCTCTTGCAATCGCATTGGTTATGCTCGCTTTAACAATGGCAGCTTGCAGCAGCGCAGAAAAAGTCAGCGTAAACTGCACCGTTACTATCATCTGCAATGATGAAGTAATGCTTGACAACTACGCATACACCGTACAGGGAACAACAGAAAATCCCCCGACAATCCTTCAGGCAGTTCGTGAAGCTTGCCAGACAGTTGAGATCCCCTGCGAAGTTGACGACAGCGGTCTCGGCGTACAGTCCTTCTCCTTCGACGGCACAACATACGCAAACGGCAATGATGAAAATAACATCTACAGATGGTATTACACAGTTGACGGCATAGAACCTGAGGCAGGCAGAGCAGGTAACACCGAAATCAAAGAAGGTCAGTCCATCTGCTACACCTACAACGTTACTCCTATCAACCCTCAGGAATTCTCCGACGGTCAGGAATAATTAAAGCGGCAAATTAAAATTTAATTAAGATTATAACAGTATCAGTGTCACACGGCATTGGTACTGTTTTTTTTGTCCCGGCAATAGGGTAATAAATTCCGCGGCGAATAAGTGACATAATTTGCTCCATGCCGAATACTATAATATAGACGGGAGGTGAGAGTATCACAGTCTACGCGGACATACTGTTTCTTGTGAATTTTTCAATGGATTTTCTGTCGCTGTACATGATGTTCAAGCTGACCGGAAGACAGTGCAGAAAGAGAAATATCATCGCCGCCGCAGTCATCGGAGCAGCACTCGGAACAGCGGAGATTCTGTTTGTCCCATCTTCACTCGGCAAAATAACGGAAGTCATAACCTCAGCCGCCACCGCGTTTCTCATGGTGCTCATATCTCACGGCAGGGATAAGCAGGCGCTGCGTTCCGTTCTGCGTGAGAGCGTGATACTGTGGGGAGCAGGAGCATTGCTCGGCGGAATGATGACCGCTATCTCGGAGCTTCTCCCAAAGTCGGCGTATCACGGAGAGCTTGGCGGAGGATTCGGCGAGATATTCATTCTGTGCGCCGCCGTGTCGTGCCTTATAATCCGTGTCGCGTCGTCGGTGAAAGCAAAGAAAACACTGCCGGTCGAGTTTGTATACGAAGGAAAAACTTACGCGTTCACGGGACTTTGCGACAGCGGATCGTTCGCCTGCGACCCTATCACATTGACTCCGGTGATAATCGTAAGCTGTGACGTCCTTGGTGAGCTGTCTGATAGGCTGGAGACGGGCGAGGAGATGAAGCTGAGAATGATTCCGATAAAGACAGCCGCCGGAGAAAAGCTGCTCAGAGGATTTGTGCCGGACAGCGTGAAAGTTTCGGAAAGAGAAGTTAAGGCAATAATAGCTTCAAGCGGAACGGAGGAGAGATTCGGCGGGTGCGCGTGTCTGATTCCGTCAAAACTGATATGAAAGAAGGAGATAAAATGACAAACCTGAATACATTCGTCGGAAGAATAATGCTCGCGATATTCGGTGAGGGGGAGACGCACTACATAAACGGAGCCGAAACTCTGCCGCCGCCGCTCACACCCGAAAAAGAAAATGAAATTCTGGCAAAGCTCGAAACGGATCGCTCACTGTCCGACGTGCTCATCAGCCATAACCTGCGCCTTGTCGTCTACATTGCGAAAAAATTCGACGGATGCGGCACGGGAATAGAGGATTTGATTTCAATCGGTACAATCGGACTTATCAAAGCCATAAATACATACAAAACCGACCGCGGAATAAAACTTGCGACCTATGCCTCACGCTGTATCGAGAACGAAATACTCATGTATATCCGCAAAAACGCTCCACACAAGGGAGACATATCAATAGACGAGCCGCTGAATACGGACTGGGACGGAAACGAGCTGCTCTTGTCCGATGTGCTTGAATCGAATGACGAACCTGTCGGACGCGATCTCGAACGTCTCGAAGACGAAAAAACCGTGCGTGAAGCTGTTGCGGGATTGGACAAACGTGAGCGTGAGATAATCGAGATGCGCTATGGGCTGACAGGACGCCGCGAGCTCACGCAGAAGGAGGTGGCAGACAAACTCGGAATATCGCAGTCGTACATATCCAGACTGGAAAAGCGGATAATCGAAAGACTTCGGGGACAAATAGCTCGCCGCGTGTAACAAAATATTTATGTTATATCTTTACTTTTCACGCGAGGTGTGCTATAATAATACAAAACCGCCCTTAGCTCAGCCCGGATAGAGTACCGGATTCCGATTCCGATGGTCGAGGGTTCAAATCCCTCAGGGCGGGTAGATGAGCAAGTCTCAAACAGGCTTGCTTTTTTGTTTTAGGACATTATGCCTTATATTAACAAAATCTGATTGAATTTGTGTCGTGCATATGCTATAATTATCATAAATTCAATACACGAGGAGAATAGAAATGCTTACTGATATTGAAATCGCGCAAAAAGCCGAGATGAAACCGATAGGGGAGATTGCACGTCAGCTTGATGTAACGGAAGATGAGCTTGAGCTGTACGGCAAATACAAGGCGAAAATCACATCCGAATGTGCCGAAAGACTTAAAGATAAACCCGACGGAAAGCTGATTCTCGTAACGGCGATAAATCCAACTCCCGCAGGCGAAGGCAAAACCACAACAACGATAGGACTTGGCATGGCACTTTCCAAAATCGGAAAAAAAGCCGTTATCGCACTTCGCGAGCCTTCTCTCGGACCTGTTTTCGGACTTAAAGGCGGAGCGGCAGGAGGCGGATATTCTCAGGTGCTACCGATGGAAGACATCAACCTCCACTTCACGGGAGACTTCCACGCCATCACAGCCGCGAACAACCTCCTCTGCGCAATGATAGACAACCACATTCAGCAGGGCAATGAGCTTGATATAGACGCGCGCCGCATACTGTTCCCCCGTGTTACCGATACAAACGATCGTGCGCTCAGAAATATCGTCATAGGACTTGGCGGAAAGACCGACGGAGTGCCGCGCGAAGACCATTTCATGATAACAGTCGCGTCCGAGGTCATGGCAATACTATGTCTCGCAAGGGATCTCGATGATCTCAAGGAAAGACTCGGCAACATCCTTGTGGCTTATACCAGAAGCGGCTCTCCCGTATATGCACGCGATATCAAGGCGGCAGGAGCAATGACAGCGCTTCTCAAGGATGCTATCAAGCCGAACCTCGTGCAGACAATCGAGCATACACCCGCGCTCATCCACGGCGGTCCTTTTGCCAATATCGCTCACGGATGCAACTCAGTCAGCGCAACAAAGCTCGCTCTCAAAATGGCGGACTACACGGTAACGGAAGCAGGATTCGGCGCGGATCTCGGAGCGGAAAAGTTCTTCGATATCAAATGCCGCTATGCCGGACTTAAACCCTCAGCCGTAGTCCTCGTCGCAACTGTGCGCGCACTCAAATATAACGGCGGCGTTTCCAAAACCGAGCTGAAAGCCGAAAATGTTGACGCTCTCGTAAAAGGCAGTGTAAACCTTGAAAAGCACATCGAGAACCTCCACCTCTACGGAATTCCGGTAGTTGTCGCAATAAACCGTTTTGAGACCGATACCGACGCGGAGCTTGAAGCACTTCGTGAGATATGCGAAAAGAACGGTGCGGACTTCACACTTTCCGAGGTGTTTGCAAAGGGAAGCGAAGGCGGAATCGAGCTTGCCGAAAAGGTTGTAGCTGCCTGCGATAAAAAATCCGAATTCAAGCTGCTCTATCCAGATGAAATGTCGATTTGCGACAAAATATCGACAATTGCCAAAAATATCTACGGTGCGGACGGAGTAGTGTTTGAACCTGCCGCAAAAAAGGCAATTGCCGAAATTGAAAAGCTCGACGAAAAATACAAGCGTTTCCCGGTATGCATGGCAAAAACTCAGTATTCATTATCCGACGACCAGACAAAACTCGGACGTCCGACCGGATTTGAGATTACAGTTCGCGACGTGAAGCTTTCCGCAGGAGCAGGATTCATTGTTGTGCTCACCGGAAACATACTCACAATGCCCGGACTTCCCAAAGTTCCCGCGGCAAACTCTATAGACGTAGACGAAAACGGAAATATTGTCGGACTCTTCTGATATAGCGGCAATTAAGGTAAACTATGGTAATTTTTAAATCGGAATCGACACAGCAGACTGAAAACATCGGAAAAATGCTCGCCGAAATCCTTGACAAAAGCTCTGAGAAGTTCTTTATCGCGATGTACGGGGATCTCGGAGCAGGAAAAACCGTGTTTGTCCGTGGTATTGCATCGGTTCTGTCTCCCACAAGCCGAGTGAAAAGCCCGACTTTTACACTTGTAAACGAATACAGACGAGGAAAAACTCCGCTGTTTCACTTCGATTTGTATCGTATAAAAGACGCGGAGGAGCTTGACGGATTCGGGTTTGACGAGTATGTCGACGGTGGAAACTGCATTGCCGAATGGAGTGAAAATCTCGGCGAAAATCTTCCCGATAACACGATAAAGGTAAAAATTGAAAAGCTCGACGAAAATTCGCGCAGGATAACGATAGAAGGAAAGCGTGAAATCGAGGACGAGCTCACCGGAAAGGAGGGGCAGGCATGAAAATACTCGCGGTAGATACATCATCAAAAACGGCGTATGTTTCGGTAGCAGAAGCACAGGGAGATAAAGTTAAGCCACTTGTTTCCTATTCCTATGAAGCTCCGAGCCACACCACCGCGCTCACAAAAATGATAGATTCTGTTCTGCGCCTCAGCGGACTCTCGCTTGACGACATTGATTTGTACGCCGCCTCAGTCGGTCCCGGATCATTCACCGGCGTCAGAATCGGAGTGAGCGTGATAAAAGGCTTCGCGTTTGTCGATTCTAAGCCTTGTGTTGGCGTGTCTTCTCTTGACGCTCTGGCATATGGCGCTCTCGGATGCCGCGGAATTATTACTCCAGTGATAGACGCACGCCGAGGAACATTCTACACCTCCGCATACCTTTCGGATGGCAAACAGTTAACAAAATTAACAAGTGAAGGACAGCTCGAATTTACGGAATATTTCGCGACAATTGCCGAAAATCTGAAGGAGCACAAACTTGTCCTTACAGGGGATTATGCTGAAAAAATAGCGGAAAAAGCTGCGAAAAACGGAATTTCGGCAGATGTCGCGATACCGAATCCCGGATACGGAGCGGCATTATCGGCGTTTGCCAAATATAACTTAGGCGTAAAAGAGGAGTTTACCGACCGCAATCTTCTCCCCATTTACCTCAAAAAATCGCAGGCTGAGAGAGAACGTGAAGAGCGTCTCGCAGGTCTTGAAGAAAATAAATAAAATCAGGTAGGATTATGAAAAAAATAGTTATGGCGTCGGATCACGCAGGTTTTGATCTTAAAAGCACACTTGTAGAACAGCTGAAAAACGACGGTTATGAAGTCGAAGACGCAGGAACATATTCAAAAGACAGCTGCGACTACCCCGTGTTTGCCGAAAAAGCGTGCAGATATATGCTTGACGGAAAAGCCGAGCTTTGCATTCTTGTCTGCGGAACAGGCATAGGCATGAGCATGGCGGCAAACAAGGTCAAGGGAATACGCGCGGCTTGCTGCTCGGACACATACAGCGCAAAATACACAAGACTTCACAACGACGCGAATGTTCTCTGCATGGGAGCAAGAGTTGTCGGTGAAGGACTTGCATATGAAATTGCCAAGGTATTCCTTGAGACAGAATTTGAAGGCGGAAAGCACCTCAGAAGAATAAACATGATAAGCGATTTAGAGAATAAATAATAAGTTTGAAGGGAGAGAAACATAATGAAAAACTACATCGTAACGATTGCTCGTGAATACGGAAGCGGAGGACGTGAATGCGGAAAGAAGCTCGCCGAACTGACAGGCTACAAGTTCTACGACAAGGATCTTATAACACTCGCGGCACAGAAGAGCGGAATGTCGACCGATGCGCTGAATTCAGTTGATGAAAAAGCTGCAAGCAGCCTTCTGTACACCCTTGCCCTCGGTTCGTCAATCTACAACAGCGGTATGGGAAGCGTCAATCTTCCTATCAACGACAAGCTGTTCGTGGTTCAGTCACAGATAATTAAGGATATAGCAAATTCGGGAGAAGGCGCGATAATCGTCGGCAGATGCGCTGACTATGTTCTATCCGAAAGGGATAATGTCGTAAAAGTATATATAACCTCCGATTTTGACACCCGCGTAAATACCGTCATGAAGCGTCACGACCTCACTCAGTCTCAGGCGCGTGATCTCATAATCAAAACCGACAAACGCCGCTCGAACTATTACAGCTACTACACAGGCGAAAAATGGGGCAAGGCTGACAAGTACGATGTCGTCGTTTCCACTGCAAAAATCGGAATTGACGGCGCGGCAGGACTTATTGCCGACTATATAAAAATGCTCGGCTGAAAATAACGCTTTGACTCGGTATAACCGGGCAATGAAAATACCCTCGCTCGTTAGATTTTCTCTAACCTGCGGGGGTATTTCTTCATATAGAAGCGTTTTTTAGCTGTTCAGGATTCTGTCGTATTCGCTGAGATCAGCATCGCCGTAGAGGTCGCGGTAGTCTTCGCCGAGGAAACAACCGAATGAGGTAATCGAGGTAAATCCCAGTTCTTTGTACCGATTTACATCAGCCTCACAGGTTTTCGTGTTGAAGTGAAGCTCCTTTGGCGGCTTTTTCCAACCTGAAAACAGGGAATTGTCCATCCAATATTCCAAAACCTTCGCGTCGTCCCGTCCGAAAAAGTCGAGCAGAGCAGGCAGAGTTTTGACTTGGCTGTAATTCTTCTCGCGGCTTTCATCGAACAAGCTCACATCAAAGTCACGTGCAAGCGGAGCAAATTCGAGGAATACATTGTCACGTTTTTTTACATTCGTTGGTACGGGGAGAGTTGCGTAATATGCGAGGTAGCTCTGCTTTGCGCGAGAATTCACTGAACTTAACCCATCGGCAATCGCGTTGTACAGAGTCAATGCCTGATCCGACGGAGACAGAGCGCGGCACTTCTCACACTGACAGGACGCGGACGCAACATCGTCTATCCAGAAATAGTATTTGTCCGTGTCAGGGTGAAAGATTCTCGCAAGCTCAGCGGAACGCTCACGAATGTAGTCAATAACATCGGGATTTGAAGCACAGCAGTTGAATTCAGGTATACGCACCCCATCTTCGTTCATTCGGAACCATTCTTTATGTTTGTCGAAAAGACTGCGATTCAGAATCCATGAAAGAGCGTGCATTTCAAACTCAACGGCAATTCCCGCTTTGTCCATACGCCAACGGAAATGACGCCATTCATCGGTTTCAAGCATTTTGATGCAGTTTTCCATAGATGCGTGCGCCGCTGTTCCGCCTTCGGGATGAACTCCGAGTACATTCAGATGTGTCTCTTCAAGCCGTGACGCAAAATAGTCGCCGCATTCCTGTGGATGAATTATAATCCCACGTTCCTTGAGCATATTTCTCTCGCTTTGCTGATGTCATAATATTTTACGTTTGTCCCTGCCTGCTGTCAGTCCTTGCCGCAATGCAGCTAAGCTGTTTTTTGAGCTTAAACGCCCTTCTTGGCTCTTTCGATGTGCTCAAGCTCGGTTTCGTTGTACTTTGTTACGTGACCCGGGATGGGCATTAGCTTTTCGGAAATAACGTCGATAATGCCGTCAGCCTGCGGGAAGTAGTATTTTTCAAGCTCGAATGCAGGTGTGATCCAGTTGCGTGAACCGAATACAGCCGGCGGAGCGTCAAGATAATCAAAGCACATTTCGGTGATGTTGGAAGCCATGTCGCGCATGATGGAACCGCGGTCAACAGCGTCGCCTACGATAACGATCTTGCCGGTCTTCTTGACGGATTCTATAACCTTTTCGTAGTTGAACGGAACCATGGAACGGGCGTCTATTACCTCAGCGGAAATTCCGTATTCGGATTCAAGCTTCTTCGCCGCGTCAAGAGCACGATAGAGAACCGCGCCGATTGTGAGTATAGTTACATCCTTACCGACTCTCTTAACATCGGGATCGCCGAAGTCAACTTCGTAGTATTCTGTGGGAACGCCGCCTTCGTGGAATTCTTCGCCCTTGTCGTAGATTCTCTGGGATTCAAAGAATATTACAGGGTCGGTTCCGTTGAGAGCCTGATTCATGAGACCCTTTGCGTCGTAAGGAGTAGCGGGGAAGCAAACCTTCAGTCCGGGAATGTGTGAGCAGAGAGCTGTCCAGTCCTGAGAATGCTGAGCGCCGTACTTTGAGCCTACGGAAACACGGAGAACTACAGGCATCTTCAGAATACCCGCGGACATAGCCTGCCACTTAGAGAGCTGGTTGAAAATCTCATCTCCTGCACAGCCGATAAAGTCAGCGTACATAAGCTCAACGATAGCGCGTCCGCCTGCAACAGCATAACCTACTGCCGAGCCTACGATAGCGGATTCGGAAATGGGAGCGTTGAAGAAACGGTGGTAGGGAAGAGCTTCGGTAAGTCCTCTGTAAACCGCAAACGCACCGCCCCAGTCACGGTTGTCTTCGCCGTAAGCTATTGTGGTGGGGTCTTCGTAGAACTTGTCGATGATAGCTTCAAACAGACCGTCGCGGATGTTGTACAGCTTCATCTTTGGGATCATCTCGCCCTTTTCGTCAAATGCATAGCGTGACTTGCCTGCAATTTGCTTAACTCTCGGGTCTTCTTCCTTGGGAATGAGAACTTCCGGCTCGCGTGTGGTGTCCATCGACTGAACGTGGTTGTTCGAGTACATGATGGAGGATATCATCTCGGGTTCTCCCGAGAGATCCATTCTAGGGGATACGTCGTCGTCGATAGCGAGCTTGATAATCTTTGTGGTGCGTTCAATGATTTCTTCGTCGATTGCCGTGAATTCTTCATCTGTAGCAACGCCGCCCTCTATCATCTTAGCTCTGTATGCGGGAATCGGGTCAGCTGTCTTCCATGCTTCGATTTCTTCCTGAGTTCTGTATGTGGAGGAGTCGGAGGGGGAGTGACCGGACACACGGTATGTCGCAACTTCAAGGAGAGCGGGACCCTGACCTGCAAGAAGAATCTCTTTCTTTCTTGTGGTAGCGTCGATAACAGCGAGAGGATCGTAACCGTTTACCTTTTCGGCGTGCATTTCGGTGGGATTGAAACCTGCGGCAAGTCTTGCGGGACTGGTGAAGCCCATTGTTTCGCCCATAGTCTGACCGCCCATGCCGTAGAAGTTGTTGAATACGTTGAACAGTATCGGCATACCTTCGTTTGAATATTTGCCGTCCATGCCCCAGAGCTTTGTAATCTGATCCATAGAGGAGAAGTTCAGTGATTCAAGCACAGGTCCGCGTCCGAGAGCACCGTCGCCGGAGTTTGCGATAACGATACCTTTCTTGTGGTTAGCTCTCTTGTAAAGTGCCGCGCCGAGAGCAATGGGAGCAGCTCCGCCTACGATAGCGTTGTTCGGGAAAATACCGAAGGGAATGAAGAACGCGTGCATGGATCCGCCCAGACCCTTGTTGAAGCCGGTAGTACGAGCGAAAATTTCAGCAAGCGCGCCGTAGAGAAGGAAGTCCTTTGCAAGCTCGCGAACGTCGCCCTGCTTTGTCTGCTTTCCTTCAACAACACGGAGAATGTTTCCGCCGAGGAATTCCTTCATGATATCGTAAAGTTCGGTTTCGTCGAGCTTGTTGATTGAGGAAAGACCCTTCGCGAGGATTTCACCGTGGCTTCTGTGTGAGCCGAATGTGAAGTCGTTGATGTCGAGACAGTACGCCTGACCTACAGCGGAAGCTTCCTGACCGATTGAAAGATGCGCGGGACCGGGGTTGTTGTACTTTACACCGTTGTATTCGGACTTTACTTTGATTTCGTTCAGCATTGTCTCGAATTCACGGATGGTTCGCATGTCGTGGTAAATACGGAGAAAATCAGCTTTGGAGTAGTTTTTCTTTTCTTCTTCAAGGCTCTTGTTGTATCTGCAAAGAGGAATGGGGTCGAATTCAATATATCCGGGTTCAAAAACCTTACCGGGATCTACATATTGGCTTTTCGGCATGACTTGAGTCTCCTTTGTCGTATTTCAAATTTATATCAGAATTTATATTGTGAACATTGCTTCGCGGATGACTTCGCAAACGGTGGGATGGGGGAATACTATCTTCTGTACGTCGGAAACGCGCTGTTCCTTTGCAACCATAGCGGCAGCTCCGTAGATGATTTCGGATGCGTACGAGCCTATCATGTGAACGCCGAGGATTTCGTGGTGCTCGCGTCCGTAGACTATCTTGACGATACCGTCCCCGCCTTCGTTTTCGGCTATGTAGCGTCCGCTGTATCTCAGTGAAAGCGTTACCTCTTCCGCGTCAATACCGGCTTTCTTCGCGCTCTCTACAGTTTCGCCGACTGTTCCGACTTCCGGATTTGTGTAGATAACGGAGGGAATGGCGCGGTAGTCAACTCTGTCGTGTCCGCCGAGGATGTTTGTTATCGCAACTTCACCCTCACGGTAGGCAGTGTGAGCGAGCATTATCTTTCCGTTTACGTCTCCGGCAGCCCAAATTCCGGGAACGGAGGTACGGCAGGTCTCATCGGTAACGACAGCGCCGCGGTTCAGCTGAACGCCGACTTCCTCAAGACCTATGTCCTTTGTGCGTGCGCGTCTGCCGGTTGAGATAAGCGCGAGATCGCATTCGATACGTTCGGTTTTGCCGTCCTTTTCGTATTCGACGTGTGCGCTCTTGTCAACGGAAGTAACCTTCGCACCGAGTATGAACTTAACGCCTTTCTTCGCGTAGTTTTTCTCAAGTATGGAGGAGATTTCCTTTTCCGTAGGTCCGGCAATCTTGTCAAGCATCTCAATGACCGATACCTCGCAGCCGACGGAATTAAAGTATGACGCCATCTCCAGTCCGATAACGCCGCCGCCGATAACGACAACCTTCTTCGGAAGAGTGCGTATGTCGAGAATTTCGCGGTTAGTCACTGCAAATCCGGCTTCATAAGCTTCACGAAGTCCGGGAATCGGAGGAATAACCGCCTCGGAGCCTGTGCATATGAGAAGGTTTGCCGCTTCATACATCTCACCGCCGCACTCAACTATGAATCCCGCGGGAGTTTTTTCTTTGATTTTAGCCGTGCCGTTTATTACGGTAACTCCGGCGTTTTTCATCTTAGCCGCAACTCCGGAGACGAGCGTTTTTACAACTCTGTCCTTTCTGTCAACGACTTTCGCGTGGTCGAGCTTTGCGCCTTCAACCGTAACACCGTACTTTTCGCCGTGGTTGGCATAGTCGAGTATCTTCGCGGAGTAGAGCAAAGTCTTTGTCGGAATGCATCCCTCGTTGAGACAAACGCCGCCGAGAGCACGTTCTTCAAAAAGCGCGGTTTTCAGTCCGCCGTGTGCCGCTCTTTCAGCCGCATTGTAACCGCCCGGACCGCCGCCTATAATAATTATATCAAATCTGTTGTCAGCCATTTAACCCTCACTTTGCGAGAAGCAGATCAAAGTTTTCGAGAGCCGTGCAGAGTTCTTTGAGGAACTTAGCCGCAGGAGCACCGTCAACAGCTCTGTGGTCGAACGTTAGGGAAAGACCCATTGCGGGATATACCTTGCCGTCGGCTTTGAGTCTGTTTGTAGTGCAGCAAACTCCGAGAATAGCGGTCTGCGGAGGATTGATAACGGGAGTGAACGATTCTACGCCCATCGAGCCGAGGTTTGATACCGTGAAGCTGCCGCCTGACATTTCATCGGGAGAGCACTTTCCTTCACGAGCCTTGCCTGCGAGAACCTTAGCCTGAGCGGAGATGTCGGAGAGGGAGAGCTTTTCCGCACCGAATATAACGGGAACGAGAAGTCCGCGCTCGGTGTCGACAGCCATACCGACATTTGCGTGCTTGTACTTGCGGAAGGTTTCTCCTACCAAATTTGCGTTGATTTCAGGATACTTCGGCAGTATTCTCGCGACGGCAAAGAGAACCATATCGTTTATAGTAATCTTTGAAAGTCCCAGAGCTTCGCCGTTTTCCTTGAGCTTTGCGCGGTATGCAAGGAGATTTGTCGCATCGAACGAGGAATTGAGCGTGAGCTGCGCCATTTCGGAAAGTGAAGAATGCATAGCACGCGCTATAACCTTGCGGATGTTTGAAAGAGGCTCTTCTTCGTAAGCTCTGAAGTCGTCGATGATGGTTTCGACAACAGCAGCTTCCGGCTGAGATACGGTTGCAACAACAGCGGTTTCTTCGTGCGCTTCTTCGACAGTGACTTTTCCCGCGAGGAAGTCTTCGACAGCGGCAGTCGTGGAAACAAATCCCGCGTCGAGAGCCTTGTTTATGTCTCTCTCGATGATTCTGCCGTGAGGTCCTGTGGGAACGACCTTTGTCATGTCAACGCCGGTTTTGAGTGCAAGGTGACGCGCTCTGGGTGAGATGAATACTCTTTCCGTGTCGTCTTCTTTTGCTGTGCTCTCAGCCTCTGCCTTGGGAGCTTCTGCGCCTGTTTCGGTGACGTTAGTGTTTTCAGCCTTGTCATCGGTTTTCAGAAGAGCGGAAATGTCCTCGCCTTCTTCTCCTATAATGCAGACCGCGTCAAGACAGGGTACGATGTCTCCTTCTTCCGCGAGGACGGCAAGAACAGTTCCCGCTGCCTGAGAAGGTTCATCAAAGGCACTTTTATCCGTTTCGTAAGAGAAAAGGATATCGCCGACTTCGACATGGTCGCCTTTTTTCTTATGCCACGTCGTGATTATACACGATTCAACGCTTTGACCCTGGCGGGGCATACTGATTACGTTTGCCATGTTGCTGTACAGTTCCTTTCGTGTAGTGATGTATGTTTAAATGAAATTAATTATCGTATGTCACATCAATGACGTTGACATTCTTTTCCGCAGCCATTTTCGCGAGGTCGTCCGGGAGGGAAGTGTTTGTTATAAGTATGTCAATGTCTGAGAAGTTCGCGAAGGTGTAGGGGAGGGACTTGTCTATCTTTGAAGAATCCATAAGCATTACAACAAGGCGCGCCTTTTCTACGACTATTCGTTTCAGCTCGCATTCGCTGTAGTTTCCGACCGTGAATCCGCTTCTTGAAGACAGACCTGAGGGGGAGAGGAACGCTATGTCAATGTTGATATCCGCAAGGAAGCGCGTCGCCTGAAGTCCGGTGATAGTCTGATTGTCGTGGTCAAGTCTTCCTCCTACGATGTTTACGAGAGGAAGTCCGACCTTGCAAAGCTCCAGCGCAACTGCGGGATCTGTTGTGGTAAAAGTGAATCTTTCGTTCGGCACGTACTGTATGATGTGCTGTAATGTCGAGCCGGAATCGAGGAAAATCGAACGTCCGGTTTCAAGAAAGCTAGCGGCTCTCTGAGCAATTGTATCCTTTGAATGTACGTTTTCCTGTTTTCTGGAAGCTATAGTTCCGTCTGTCTGAGTGGTAATGAAACGCATACTTCTCGCGCCGCCGCGTACTTTTATCGCCTCGTGCTCTCTCTCAAAGTATTCTATATCGCGTCTGAGAGTCATGCCCGATACGTCGGGAAATAATTCTTCAAGTTCTTTTATTGAAATAAACGGTTTTGATTGAAGAAGAGCGCGGATCTGTTCTCGTCTTTCGTTATACACTTTGCTCATACTCCTTTAATATTATTTGAAATGTGAAAAGCTCATCATTCTGTGTTGTTATTTTAACATATTTTACGTGAAAATGTCAACCTCAAAACGTGAAAAAATTTAACTAAACATGAATTTTACCGAACAATTATGTTTTAATGTATTTTTAATTTAGTCTTTACCGCTGTCTTATTGACAAGATATCCGCCGAATGCTATAATTTTCGGAGCGTAACGGTGTTATGTATCAATAAATTCAGAGAAAAAATGACAAACAAGATATACGGAGGGAAAGACAATGCTGAAAATTGACCATCTTACCAAACAATACGGTGATAAAAAAGCCGTCGACGATCTCAGCCTGCATATAAGACCCGGCGAAATTTACGGCTTTATCGGGCATAACGGTGCGGGAAAAACAACTACGCTGAAATCCGTAGCCGGAATACTGAACTACGACTCCGGCACGATTATGATAAACGGAAAAGACGTGAAAGCAGAGCCGATAGAATGCAAAAAGATAACGGCGTACATCCCCGACAACCCCGACCTTTACGATTATATGACGGGCATAAAATATCTGAACTTCATCGCGGATATTTTCGGCGTGGTACTTGACGAGAGAAAGGAGAAGATAAACAAATACGCGGACATTTTTGAAATAAAAAAAGACCTCGGTCAACCTATCGCGGCATTTTCGCACGGCATGAAGCAGAAGCTGGCGATAATAGCGGCGTGGCTGCATTCTCCGAAGCTGATAATCATGGACGAACCGTTTGTAGGACTTGACCCGAAGGCGGCGCATATATTAAAGGAAATGATGCGTGAAGTATGTGACGAAGGCGGAGCTATCTTCTTCTCGACACACGTGCTTGAAGTGGCTGAAAAGCTGTGCGATAAGGTCGCTATAATTAAAGGAGGAAAACTCATCCGCTCGGGTTCAATGGAGGAAGTCAAGGGAGACGATTCGCTTGAGCAGGTATTCCTTGAATTGGAGGGAGAGCAATGCTGAAGGTACTGTTAAAAAAGCAGCTTTTTGAAATATTCCGCAGCTACTTCTACGACGCGAAGAAAAATAAGGCGCGCTCAAAGGGAGCTATCGTCGGATATATCGTCATGTTCGTCGCGATAATGGTCGGAATCCTCGGCGTAATGTTCACTGCCCTTGCGAATAATTTGTGCGGTGCGTTCGTGCCTCTCGGACTCGACTGGATGTATTTCGCGCTTCTCGGCTTGCTTGCAGTGTTCCTCGGAGCGTTCGGCAGTGTGTTCAACACATATTCCGGACTGTACCTCTCGAAGGATAACGACCTGCTCTTGTCCATGCCGATACCCGTACATACTATCATGCTGTCACGACTGCTCGGCGTCTACCTCATGGGACTTATGTATTCCGCGACGCTGTCCATACCTACAGTTATAGTCTATATGTGCAAAGCTAAGTTTTCTCTCGGCATACTCGTCTCGTCGCTTCTGTATGTCCTGCTCATCTCGGTGTTTGTCCTGACCTTGTCCTGCATACTCGGATGGGTAGTAGCAAAAGTCAGCCTGAAACTGAAGAATAAGAGCTTTATCACAGTTCTCATCTCGCTTCTGTTCATCGGCGGCTACTACTTCTTCTACTTCAAGGCGCAGTCGATTCTCAGTGACTTCATCGCGAACGCTGTGTCATACAGTGAAAAAATCAAAGGCGCGGCATATCCGCTATATATTTTCGGCAAATCCGGCACGGGCGACGTTGTTTCCATAATTATAGTCACCGCGTTTGTAGCCATGACTTTTGCCCTCACATGGTTTCTCCTCTCAAAGAGCTTTGTGAAAATCGCAACGTCCTCCGGCTCAACCGAAAAGAAAGCCTATAAGGAAAGCGGAATCAAAGTAGGAAGCGTTGCCTCCGCACTTTTCGAAAAGGAAATGGGAAGATTCACATCCAGCCCCAACTATATGTTAAACTGCGGACTCGGTACGTTGATGCTCGTGATATGTGGATTTGCACTTTTCATTATGAGCGGAAAGATTTATCCGGTTATGAGCGAGATTTTCGGCACGGACACAGGTATAGTCGCCATGATATTCTGCTCGGCTATTTGTATTGTGTCCTCGATGAACAATATGGCGGCGTCCTCGATTTCACTTGAGGGAAAGTCGCTTTGGCTCTCACAGACTCTTCCGATAAAGCCGTGGCAGGTTCTCCGAGCAAAGCTGTCCGTTCAGCTCATACTCACAGGAATACCGACGCTGTTCTGCTGTATCTGCGCGGGAATTGCACTGAAATACACTGCTGTAGAATTCATCCTGACTGTAGTAATGAATCTTATGTTTGTGTCATTCATGGCGGTGTTTGACCTCTTCCTCGGCTTGAAAATGCCCGACCTCAACTGGACGAACGAAATAACCCCGATAAAACAGGGAGCTTCCGTAATGCTGTCCCTTCTCATAGGCTTTGTCGCAGCGTTGATACCGGGCGGCGTTTACATGATGGTGGGCTACGGCATCGGATTTACGGTGTTCATGCTTATCACGCTCGCTGTGTTTGCCGCAGTTACGTTCGTGCTGTACAGATGGCTGCGTAAGAAGGGATGCGAGATTTTTGCAACACTTTAACAAGGAGAAATAATGAATATAGAGCTTGTAAAACTATCGCGGGAGTATAAAGAACAGCTTGACGACATGATGTCCGAGTGGCTCAGCGTCGAGCAGAATTTCTCTCCCTACGCGATAAGAAAGAACGACTACAGGGACTTTGACTTCTACCTCGAAAACCTTGAAGTAAAGGAAGCTACGGATGAAAGAGTGCCGGACTCCACATACTTCTGCCTTGACAAGGACAGGAATATCTTTGTCGGAGCCGTGAACATTCGCCATTATCTGAACGACAATCTCTGCCATACGGGAGGCCACATAGGAGACGGAATCCGCCCGAGCGAGAGAAGAAAAGGCTATGCAACCGCAATGATTCACCTCGCCCTCGAGAAATGCCGTGAGATGGGTATGAACAAGGTGCTCATGACCTGCGGCAAGGACAACATCGGCTCGGCAAAGTCCATTATAAATAACGGCGGTGTGTTTGAGCGTGAAGTTGAGGAAGACGGAGAGACAGAACAGCGCTACTGGATAACACTGCACGAAGAAGAAATCGAGACGGAGCGAATGATACTGCGCCGCGAAATGCCGTCGGATTATCTTGACGCCTTCTCATGGAGCGGAGACGAGAGGGTTTACAAATACCTTCTCTCAAATCCCTGCAAAAAGCCCGAGGATATGCTTCCGTGGCTTGAGAGACAGGATCCGAACTCACGCACTCGCTATGTAATGATAATGCGCGCAAAGGATGACGGTCACGCGATTGGCACTATCGGAGCTTTCTCGGACGGCGAAGTTTGGTCGATAGCGTATTCGATAAGACACGACGACTGGGGAAAGGGATACGCCTGCGAAGCCGCAAAAGCCGTGATGGACTATCTTCGTGAGACATACGACGCGCACGTTATTGAAGCCGAATGTGCCGAAGAGAACACGCAGAGTGAGAGAGTAATGGAAAAGCTCGGAATGCACTTTGACAGATTCTCAAGCTACAAAAAGCACGACGGAAGCGCGGAGTTTAAGTCCAAAATATACAGAATAGAAATATAATAGCCATGAGCCGAGTATAGAGAAAATCTGTATTCGGCTTATTCTTTAACAAACTCCCTGTAAATCGCGCGCAGAGCCTCGTCAAAGTCGCTTTCGTCAATGCCGATTATAATGTTAAGCTCGGACGAACCCTGGTCTATCATGCGGATGTTGATTCCCGCATCGGCTACTGCACGGAACACACGAACCGCAGTACCCTTTGAGCGAACCATTCCGCGACCCACGACTGCAATAAGCGCAAGTCCCTCGTCAATGGAAACCATGTCAGGCTCGACCATCTGACAGATGTGGTTGATAAGCCTTTCCTTACATCCCGAAATCTCTGACTTGTTCAGAATAACGCTCATCGTATCAATGCCGGAGGGAAGATGCTCGAACGAAAGATTTTCTTTTTCAATAGCCTCAAGAACCTTTCTGCCGAAGCCTTTCTCGGAGTTCATCAGAGCCTTTTCTATCGTAATTACACAGAATCCCTTTTTTCCCGCAACGCCTGTTATAATGTCGTCGGAGTCGTAGCTGTCGGTGTGCGAAACTATCATCGTGCCGGGATCGTTCACATCGTTTGTATTGCGTATGTTCACGGGAATTCCGGCAAATCTTACAGGGAATATCGCGTCCTCATGCAGAACAGTCGCACCCATGTATGAAAGCTCTCTAAGCTCACGGTAGGTGATGTACTTTATCGTCTTAGCACCAGGAACTATCCTCGGGTCAGCCATAAGGAATCCGTTCACGTCCGTCCAGTTTTCGTATAAGTCAGCGTAAACTGCGCGAGCCACGATTGAGCCTGTGATGTCGCTGCCGCCGCGTGAGAAAGTGCGTATCGTGCCGTTCGGATGTGAGCCGTAGAAGCCGGGAATAACGCCGTTCTCGTGCTTTTTCATCTCTTCTGATAAGATGCCGTTCGTTGTTTCGGCGTCAAAAGTGCCGTCGTCACAGAACTTTATATAATCAGCCGGATCGATGAAATCATATCCGAGGTACTCCGCTAAAATCATTCCGTTAAGATATTCACCACGGCTTGCGGCATAGTCCCGTCCCGCGTGATGCAGAATTGCCCACTTAATGTGCTCGTATTCAGCGGATAAATCAAGACTAAGCCCCAGTCCGGCGATAATCGAGTCAAATCTGTCCTTCACAATAGCAAAAACAGAGTCAAAATCTCCCCCGTTCTGCGCTGCGTTGTAGCAGGAGTAGAGCATATCGGTCACTTTTGTGTCTCCCGAGAATCTTTTTCCCGGAGCGGAAGGAACTACAAAACGTCGTGACGGGTCGCTTTTTATAATACTTCCGACTTTTTTAAACTGTTCCGCATCCGCGAGGGAGCTTCCGCCGAATTTTACAACTTTGACATTATAGATTTCTTTGTCCATTTTTATTAACCTCAGTATAGTTTTTGTATATCCGCTAATTTACATTATATGCATATGCATTCGCGAATGGCATATTGAAATAAATTATAACCCATAATAAATAACGACTGTTGACAATAGTCCTGCGCTGTAGTATAATAACCTTAAAATTCACAGAAAGGCTTACTCATATGAGAAATACAATCTTTTCACCTGCCGAAATAATGCTTCCTCCGTTTGCGGGAGATAGCGATAAAATGAATAAATGGGCTGTCATTGCCTGCGACCAGTTCACGTCCGAGGAGGATTACTGGAAGAGATGCCGCGAGCTTATCGGAAACGCACCGTCAACGCTTGACTATATCCTGCCGGAGGTGTATCTCGGAGGAGACAAGGAAGAAGAAATGATATCCTCCGTCAGAGCGCATTCCGATGAGTTTGATGAGAACAAAATGATGCTTGTAGAGGGCATGATGTACGTTGAGCGCACTCTTCCGAACGGAAGCACAAGGCGCGGTATCGTCGGAAAGCTTGACCTTGAAAAGTACGACTACAGCCGAGATTCCGCCTCCCCGATAAGAGCTACGGAGGAAACAATAGTCGAGAGAATCCCGTCACGCGGAAAGATACGTGCGTTTTCCAAAATTGAGGTACCGCATATACTCATTCTCGTGAGCGATAAGAAGCTCTTCGACAAGGCTTGGGAAGTATCGGGAGAAAAGCTGTACGATTTCGAACTCATGTCTGGCGGCGGCCACATCAAGGGATACTCCGTTGTCGGAGACGCGCTCAAAAGACTTACAGAATCTGTCGCGGAATACGAGAACGCACATGAAAACGGTGTAATGTACGCGGTCGGAGACGGAAACCATTCTCTCGCGGCGGCAAAATCCCACTGGGAAAAGCTCAAAGCAAACGGTGCGCCGGAAACTCATCCCGCCAGATACGCGCTTTGCGAATTGACGCCGCTCGACGACGAATCCCTTGTGTTCGAGCCGATTTACAGACTTGTTAAAAACTGTGACAGGGAAAAGCTGATGAACAAGCTGCACAAAATCACGTCGTCTGATTTGTCAAAAAAGCAGAAAATAACCGTAGTCGCGGGAGACACACGTGAAGAGCTGTCGTTTAATACCGCAGTTCATCCGCTGACACAGGGAACTTTACAGAGCTTCATTGACGAATTTGTCAGCGAAAATCCCGGAACAGTATGCGATTACATACACGGCGAGGATTCACTGACAAAGCTTGCGCAGGAGGAAAACTCGGTCGGATTCATCTTTGACGGCATTGATAAATCGGAGCTGTTTGACTACGTCGAGAAGAACGGCACACTCCCGCGCAAGACCTTTTCAATGGGAGAGGCGGAGAGCAAAAGATACTACCTTGAATCGAGGAAGATAAAATAAGATTTTGAGAGGGATTTCATATCTTGTTATTTGATTTTTAGTACGCGGATTATTCCGTCAACTTTTTTGATGTATGATATAATACTGTCATTTACATCTGTCAAAATATCCACAAGAGTGCATGCATAGTTTCCGCGAGAACGATTAAGCATATTTTCTATGTTAATATTGCGTGACGAAAAAGCTGAGGATATGTGCGATATCATGTTCGGAATGTTTTTGTGCAGAATCACGAGTCTTTGACCGTCGCTGCGCGGCATCTCCACATCGGGATAGTTCACACTGTTTTTGATATTTCCGAATTCGAGATAATTTATAAGCTCATTGGCAGCCATAACAGCACAGTTTTCCTCACTTTCTTCTGTAGAAGCACCGAGGTGGGGAATTGCTATAACGCCGTTCATGTCAGCAGTCTTTATGTTTGGAAAATCTGTTACATATCTGCGTAATTTACCGGAATTCAATGCTAATTCCATGTCATCATCATTAACAAGAGCATCACGCGCAAAGTTCAGTATTACCGCGCCGTCCTTCATCATGGCAATACTGTTCTTGTTTATCATGTGCTTTGTGTTTATTTTTGGATTGTTGTCTGCGATGAGCGGAGTATGCAAGGAAATAAAGTCGGAGTTTTTAAATATTTCCTCTCGCGAGTCAACTTTTTTTACCAAACCGGAAATCTTCCAAGCCGCATCAACAGATATATAAGGGTCAAATCCGAGAACGTTCATTCCGAGCGACACGGCGGCATTTGCGAGAAACCCGCCGATAGCGCCAAGACCGATAATACCCAAGGTTTTTCCAAAAAGCTCCGTTCCTGCGAAACGAGATTTTTCCTTCTCGATTAGCTTTGTTATGTCAGCTTCACCGCACGAGCTATGCACCCAGTTTATTCCGCCGATAATGTCACGGCAAGAAAGAAGCATTCCGCATATTACAAGCTCCTTTACGGCATTTGCATTGGCGCCCGGTGTGTTAAATACAACAATGCCTTTTTCTGCGCATTCTTCAAGCGGGATATTGTTTGTTCCTGCTCCTGCTCTGGCTATAGCTTTAAGCTCATCGCCGAAATCATAGTTGTGCATATCTGCCGAGCGTACCATAACAGCATCGGGGGATAATATATTTTCGTTATATTCATAGTTGTAAGACGAAAATCTGTCAGTTCCGCATTTCGCTATTTTATTCATTAGTTTTATCTTTTTCATAAATACCTCCGGTTATTTTGGATTATCTGCGGCGAACGCTTCCATGAATTTTACGAGTGCTTCAACCCCATCATACGGCATTGCGTTGTAGATGGAAGCTCTCATTCCTCCGACAGAACGATGTCCTTTCAGGTTTTTCAATCCAACAGAAGAAGCTTCAGCAGCGAATTTTTTATCAAGCTCATCTTGTCCGGTTATAAAGGTAACATTCATCATAGAACGGCACGACTTTTTCACGGGAGCGGTATAGTAATCCTGCGAATCAAGATAATCATATAAAAGTGCCGCCTTCATCTGGTTCAACTTTTTCATTTCATCAAGTCCGCCAAGTCTGAGCAACCATTCATATACAAGTCCCGCCATATAGATAGCATAGCATGGAGGAGTGTTGTACATGGAATCGTTATCAGCCATGAGAGACCAGTTAAGCATAGAGGGAGTGATAGGATTTACCCAGCCAAGCAGATCGTCGCGCACAATTACTACAGTAAGTCCTGCCGGTGCCATGTTTTTCTGAGCACCTGCATATATTACACCAAATTTCGTAATGTCAACAGGTTCGGAAAGAATGCAAGAGGACATATCTGCAACTAACGGAATATTACCAACATCGGGAATGTAGTCAAATTTCGTGCCATATATGGTATTATTGAAGCAGATGTGCACATAATCCGCATCTATACGAAATAATTCACGGGTGGTGCGAGGAATTTCGGAGAAGTTTTTGTCTTTTGAAGAAGCGCAAACCAAACAGTCACCGTATTTTAAGCCTTCATTATATGCTTTAGTCGAAAACTGACCGGATAGTATATAGTCTGCTTTTCCGCTCTTCATAAGGTTCAATGGAACTGATGAGAACTGTGTAGAAGCTCCACCCTGTAGAAAGAGAACTTTGTAGTTGTTTGGTATATTCATTAGACAACGCAAATCAGCCTCAGTCTTTTCGATAATCTTCTCAAAGTCTGCGCTTCTGTGACTCATTTCCATAACAGACATACCGCTGTCACCGTAAACTATTAGCTCCGAAGCGGCTTTTTCAAGCACTTCATACGGAAGCATGGATGGACCTGCGGAAAAATTATAGATTCTTTTCATATACTGCCCTCCTGATATAGTAATAAATTATAACTGATTATAATAAAAATTAATGTATGATGCGATTATTATACAGCATACAGCATTAAATGTCAACAGTGAAAAAGTAGAATATATAACAAGAAATAGAAATAAACAATACCTGTGCTTGTGCAAGAGATATTATTTTGAAGAATAAAACTAAATTAGTGGAACAAATTGCATCATGTCTTCGTCTAAAAATCAACAACAAATATAAAGGAGCGCAACATGAAACAAAAACTTGCCGTACTTCTTTCTTTGGTGATGACGATATCGCTGACCGCCTGCTCCTCCGCCGGAAATTCCAATAAAACCATGACCTTCGCGAGTGAAGACATGATGTATGAAACCGCCGCGGCTCCGAGCTATTACAGAAACGGATTTTCGGAGGAGAACGTTGCATATGACACACTCTCAAGCGAAAATGCCGCAGAAAACGATCTCTCCGAGCGAAAGATAATCAAAACCGCGAGCCTCAGCTACCAGACGCAGACTTATGACGACTTTATGGATTCCATGTCGCGCTGTGTGACTTCATATGGCGGATATATTGAGTCCTCGGAGTTCTACGGAAACAGTATGTATTCCTCGCGTTCAAACCGCAGCGCATACCTGACTGTAAGAATACCAGCTGAAAACTACGAAAAGTTCATGGCGGACGCAGGAAACCTCGGCACTCTGACCCGCAAAAGCGAAAGCGAGAACGACGTCACCATGAGCTATATCGACATAGAGAGCCACATAAATGCGCTTGAAGCCGAAAGAGATTCGCTCATGGCGCTGATGGCAAAAGCGGAGTCTCTCTCGGATGTAATAGACTTACAGTCGCGGCTTACGGATGTAAACTATCAGCTTGACTCATATAATTCACAGCTCAGGAAATACGACAGCCTCATTTCCTACTGCACCGTGAATATTGACGTTGACGAGGTCGTGCGCGAGGTTGTGGCGGAGAGCGACATGACGTTTGGCGAGAGAATAGCAAGCGGACTGGAAGAATCGTTCGTAAATATCGGAGAGGGGGCCGTTGATTTTGCGGTATGGTTCCTGACCTCTCTCCCGTATATCATTATAGCCGCGCTTTTCGTTATAGCAGTCGTTCTCATAATAAAGCTGATAAAGAGCAGAAAGCGCGCGAAAAAGCTCAGCGCAAAACAGGTCAAGGAGTACGTCAGACAAATAAATGAAGACAATAATACGGATAATAATTAAAATCCTGCTAATAGTGTTCTCGCTGTCAATGGTGTTCCTCGCCGCGGCTAACGTTGTCGTCTATTCCTCTGCGAAAGACAGCATTGTGACGGCAGATGAAGCGAAAAACTATGATGCCGACTGTATACTTGTGCTCGGTGCGGGAGTAAGAGAGGACGGAACTCCAAGTTTGATGCTGCGTGACAGACTTCTCACCGCGATAGAGTTGTACGAAAACGGAAGCGCACCGAAGCTTCTCATGAGCGGAGACCACGGCAGGGATGACTACAACGAGGTCGAGTGCATGAAGAACTTCGCGGTGGAGCATGGTGTGCCGGAAGACGACATTTTTCTCGACCACGCCGGATTTTGTACATACGACTCCGTAGTCCGTGCAAAAGAAGTGTTCGGAGCGGAAAAGATTATAGTAGTTACGCAGAAATACCACATCTACCGCGCGATATACATTGCACAGGCTTTCGGCATGGACTGCGTCGGAGTTCCGGCTGACGAAGTTGTGTACCGCGGACAGACGATTCGCGACATAAGAGAGTCCATCGCCCGCACAAAGGACTTCATCTTCACCGTAATCAAGCCCGACCCCAAATATCTCGGAGAGAAAATATCCCTCACGGGAAGCGGAAAGGTCACACAGGAATAAAACAATCCCGATACTCTATTTTTTGAAGAAAAGTATCGGGATTTTCTTATTTTACGTTTATCTTGAGCATCTCGCCGTTTTTTACAACTCCGCAGGAAAGCATCGCAAGTGTCGCGTCGGGTGAATATTCGCTGCACAGCTTAACCGCATTGTCGAGTGTGACATATCTGAAATCTATCACAACAATGTTCTTGAAATAAGCCGAGAGAAGCGGTGTCATGCTGCTGCCGTATGAGTCGCGGAAGACAAACAGTGTAGCGTCATTTACAGCGTTTTCGTTCTCGATAAAGATGAGCGGAACAGCGCCGCCGAGGAAAACATCGTACATGTCAACGCTTCCTTCGGCTTTCTCGACAGTGTAGAGCGCATCGCATTCACCGCCTGTTGCCTTTACCTTTATCTTGTCATATCCTTCCCACGTGAGGTATACAATATCCTCGCTCTTTTGCCATACCGCAGATTGACCGGCGTACACTCCTTTGAAGCCGTTAAGCCTGTTTTCGGTATAGCTTATCTCCGGCGCGGCGTATCCCATTTCTTCCACAATATACCGTGCGATGGCGGTTATCTTCTCCTGCCTCCAGTGGCTGTCGGACTTGTAGTAATCCCCGAGGCTCAGCTTAGATGAAATGTCAATGCTCACCCCATCGGAGCTGTTGTTGAACGATTCCCTCAGCGCGTCATAGTCAAGCACGGGATGTACGCCGTCGTTTATATAGTAGTCCTTCGCGGGAATGAGAGAGGTGTAATACTTCCCCCCGAACGTTTCAGCGGCGTAGTTTAGCTTGCCGGCGGACTTTTTCACGGCGTTCTCGTCATACTCATAGTCGAGAGTGGCAAGATATCCGTTATGGGAATAAATGTCGTTCACATCAAGCCTTCCGAAAGTGAGCTCCGAGATTGAGCCTACACTGCGAAATGTCTCACGGAGCGGGAACTGGTCGGAGAGGTATTTTTCCATGTTCTGCATATACGTCCCCGACATGAGAGCATCCGCGGAAAAAGACGGAAGTGACGCTAAATGCCGCCTTTCGCTTGTCGAGATGTCTCGGTCGGGGAGCAAAATATGCGCTGCCATGAGAGAGACGATTATCAGGCAGAACACGCCTACAGTGATTTTTTTAAATAATTCCTTCATAATATCTTCTGTCAAAACCTGAAATATAGGAACGGATTGTACGAGCCGCCTATGATGTACGCAGTAGAAACGATAAGCACGGACGCGCAGACTATGGGGGAGAGCACTGCCTTGACTTTTTCGTTTGTACGCGAGAGGGCATTCTTTATAAGCGGAGTAGAGCCGATTACCGCGACAATTAGCGTGACTGCGTAGCTTTTTACATAATACAGCGAGCTTGTGTCGGAGAGGTTAGTGAAATCAAACATTGTCCCGATACGCGCGGCAAAATCCGAAACCGAAGCGGAGTCGAACAGAACAAAGCTGATCATCACCGCTAAAATTACGTAAATATGCTTGACTGCCTTCGGGAGCTTCGCGAAAAATCCCTTGCACAGCTTCTCAAGCACAAGAAATACCGCAAAATAAAGTCCCCACAGCACAAAGGTCCATTCCGCGCCGTGCCATAATCCTGTGAGCATCCACACCACAAGAATATTTCTTATCCATTTGACAAACGAAACTCTGTTTCCGCCGAGAGGAATGTAGACATAATCTCTGAACCACGAGCCGAGAGAAATATGCCACCGCCTCCAGAACTCCGCCACACTTGACGAAATGTAAGGGTAGTTGAAGTTTTCGGGAAAAGAGAAACCGAACACCATGCCAAGCCCTATCGCCATGTCGGAGTAGCCGGAGAAGTCATAATAAATCTGCAACGACGAAGCCAGCGCGTACACCCATCCGCCGAGCATCGACACACCGAGCGAATTGCATAGCTCCCCGAGCACGTTTGCGATAAGAACCTTTTTGAACAGTCCCACCGAAAAGCGCATTATCCCGCGGTAAGTGAGCTCCATACTGTGTACCCGGCTTGCGAGAGCGTCGTTTACATCCGTGTATCTGACGATAGGTCCTGCGATAAGCTGCGGGAACAGTGAGATGTACAGTGCAAGGTCAAGCGGGTTCTTTGCGGCTTTGCAGTCATTCCGGTATACGTCAGCGAGATATCCTACAACTTGGAACGTGTAGAACGATATTCCTATGGGAAGAATCGCGCCCGTTTTCGGAATTGAAAGTCCCGTTACCGTGTTTACATTTATAATAAGAAAGTCGGAATACTTGAAATACAGAAGCGGCAGTAGCGACAGTATTACCGATACCGCAAAAACCGCCTTCCTGCCTTTTCCTGATATTTTCGAGAACCAAAGCGCCGCACAGTATGCGATAAGCACTGTCACGAGCATAACTATGATGTTTTTCGGCTCTCCCGACGCGTAAAAAATCAGCGAAAACAAAAGCAGTACCGGATTTTTCATTTTATCTGGAGAGATGAAGTAAACCAGAAGAAGTATGGGCAGGAAGAAATATAAAAACGGAATTCCCGAGAAGACCATTATCAGCCGAGAACGTTAACGACCGAGCCGATGTTTTCGTAAACACCCTCTGCCGCCTTGAGCGTTGCGTCCATGATAGCGTCAACCTGATCGGCATAGCCCATTATGAGAACCACATCATTGTCGAGAGTTACGCTTGCTACCTTTTCGGCGGAAACGCATATCCACTTGTTGGGGTCAACGCCGCTTCCGAGCTTTTTCTGAATGTCAGCCGTGTTTGAGCCGTCAGTTCTGACCATAATATAAGAATAAGGGAACGAACCGACTCCTGATTCGGAAATGATGATGTCGGTGACGCCCGATAAGTCATCAAGACCTGTGTTGAACTTAATATTGTCGGTGTCAGTCAGCGGGAGCGATATCGAATCCGTGAACATGGGAATTTCGTCGGGACAGAGGGAATATACATTCGCGCCGATAAAGTTTATAGCGTCGTCAGCACTTTCAACTTTTGTTACTGCGGTGTAGGTTGTTTCACCGGAGTCTGCGTTGTCGCTGTCGGATTCTGTATTGTCTGTATCCGTCTCTTCAACATTGCCGTCGCCGTCGTTGTCTCCGAGATTTGAGTCGGTTTCAACTGTTGTTTCGCTTGTGTCGTTAGTAGTGTCGTTTCCTGTTTCGTTTCCTTTTTTGTCGGAGCAGGACGCGAGCAGAAGAGAGAGCATAAGAACTGTTATAATAAGTTTTTTCATTTTGTTATCCTTTCGATTCGGTTATTCATTACCCATCCGATGCTTATTATTTTCATTTGTAAAAGAATTATACGTGTCGGCAAAAATATTGAATCGAAGCCGAATTTATGATATAATACTTTCAAATGCGTTTATAAGACGACGGAAAAAGTAAACAGTTCCCGATAATCAAGATTGTTTAACAAATGTTTATATAATTCATAGGGGATTTACAATGATAACCTATAATGAAATAAAAAAGAACGAGAGCATTAATACCTATATACAAAAGGCTGACGAATCCCTGAGAGCGCTCGGCTATACGGAGCATTCCTTCGCCCATGTTACCAAAGTGGCGCAGTCGGCGGGATATATCCTTGAAATTCTCGGATACAGCGAACATCAAGTGGAGCTTGTGAAAATAGCCGCGTACCTGCATGATATCGGTAATCTTGTCAACAGATTTGAGCATTCACAAAGCGGCGCGGTCATGGCGTTCCGTATACTCGATAAGCTCGGCATGGAAGCGGCGGATATCGCGGATATAGTAACTGCTATAGGAAACCACGATGAAGGCACGGGAATTCCTGTAAACGACGTCTCTGCGGCACTGTTTCTCGCGGATAAATCGGACGTAAGAAGAAGCCGTGTGAGAAATATCGAAATGTCAAAGTTTGATATACATGACAGAGTGAACTATTCAGTCTTTTCATCTTCACTTAAAATAAACGAAGAAAAAACCGAAGTCATACTCGACCTCGGAATTGATACGTCGTTTTCAACAGTGACCGACTTTTTTGAAATTTTCCTTGAAAGAATGCTCCTCTGCCGTAAAGCCGCCGAAAAGCTCGGACTCAGCTTCAGACTGATAATAAACGGACAGGCGTTAATGTAACAGAGTTATATATAACTCAAAGAAGCACAGCTCCGACAGCACCGCACGCGAATATTATCAGTATGGGAGACACCTTCCTCGTCCTGCATAATACAAACGCGCAGACGAATATGAGCAGTGTCACAACGTTTATCTCCGCTTCTCCAAGCATTGTCACGGACTTTACGCCGAAGCATACCGGAAGAAATACCGTGCAGAACGCCGCGAACACAAGGGAACACACGGCAGGCTTGACAGTACCGATAACAGCCGAAACTGCCTCTGTTTTTCTGTATTTTGTGTAAACATAGGTGAGAATCCCCATGATAACGCATGACGGAAGCGCACATCCTACGGTAGCTATAAGCGAGCCGAAAAAACCGCTGGCAGTGTATCCCGTAAAAGAGGCTGCGTTGAGCGCGATAGGCCCGGGCGTGATTTCCGATATCGTTATGACGTCGTAAAGCTGCTCGTGAGTTATCCATCCCATTTTGTCTATAGCTATCTCTTCAATCAGCGAGAGCGTGCCGTAACCTCCGCCGAAGCTGAGCGCGCCAATCATGATAAAGTTCAAAAACAGCTCAATGTACAGCATTTTTCCCTCCTACGGCAGAAATGACGAACGATACAATGCCGACTAACACCGCGCCGAGGATAATGTATACGGAGCTTACCGAAAAGCAAAGCTGCAATACCATAGCGATAAAGAATACCGCACAGCGCAGAACGTTTCTCTCGCGGAATACAGTCACGGTCATGCCGAGAGCCGCGTCAAGCACCACCGCCGAAACACCCGTCTGCATTCCCGTCATGATGTTTGCGACAATTTCAAGATTTCTGAATTCTCCGAGCATACCGTAAACCGCCGCGACAAGTGACATTATAACAAGAGGCGGAATAAAAGTCCCCAGCACCGCGATGGCAGCTCCCGATATTCCGCACAGCTTGTAGCCGAGCACAACGGAGAGGTTTATCGCCACCGCCCCCGGAGAGCTTTGAGCAAGGGAAGTCATCTCGAGCATCTCTTCTTCCGTCAGCAGCTTCAATTTTTCTACATAGAGCGCGCGGACGACGGAAATTATCACAAATCCCCCGCCGACAGTAGTAGCCGAAATGATAAGCGAGCGCAGGAACAGCTTTGTTTTATTCATATATTCCTCCCGTTACGGTGATTCTTTGTATATTATACTCCTTGATATATAATTTGTAAAATGATATAATTTAATGAAAATGATAAGGAGACGCTTATATGACAGTCAGACACATGAAGATATTCAAAACCGTCTGCGAATGCGGATGCAGTATAACAAAAGCGGCGGAAAAGCTGAATATGACACAGCCTGCTGTCAGTCTCGCCGTGTCGGAGCTTGAAAATTACTATGGAATAAAGCTGTTCGACAGAATTTCCCGCAGACTTTATCTAAGCGAAGCCGGAAAAATGTTCCTCGAATATGCGAACACGATAACGCTGACCTTCGACGACATGGAAAAGCGGATTCGTTCATGGGAAAAAACGGGAGTCGTTCGTGTCGGCGCAAGCATATCAATAGGAGCGATGCTCATGCCGGAATACGTCAAAAAATTCGCCGCGGAAAATCCCGACACAAAAGTAACAGTAAAAATCAACCGTTCCGAGGAGCTTGAAGCACTGCTGTTTGAGAATAAGCTCGACTTTGCGCTTATCGAAGGAATCGTCCACGACCAAAACTTAGTCTACGAGGACTTTATGGAGGACAGACTTGCGCTCGTGGCGGCTAAAGACTTTCCGAAAGACACAATAAAAAAAGAAGAAATATACGCCTATGACTTTCTGCTCAGAGAAAAGGGAAGCGGCACACGGGAAATATTTGAAAGCACGCTGACCTCCGTCTCATGTCCTCTGCCTGAACCCGCATGGGAGAGCATGAGCACAGCCGCACTGATAAACGCCGCAGAAGCCGGACTCGGAGTAGCCGTTGTGCCTTACCGTATGGCAGTCGAGCGGCTGAAAAGCGGGAGCATACGCGAAATACATATAGAAAACATAAAATTTACGAGAAAATACAAGCTCGTATATCACAAAAATAAAAAGCTGTCGACGACTGACAGAAAATTCATAGAAATATGCCGCAATACAGAAACGGAGGATTAAATGTACACACTCGACATTAACAAGGCACTCGAAAAATACATGGGCGACTCAGTGATACGCTACGACCTTTTCAGATTCACCACCTGCCTGCAGGGAATACTCAACCGCGACAAGCCGACGCTGTTCATCTTCTGGGAACCGCAGGACAAATTCTGGCTCGACTATATGATGTCGGAAGGAAAATTCCTGCACGGAGAAGAGCTGACGCCGCTTGACACCATAGAGGACGTGCTTGACAGGTTTAGCGATACCATTCGTGAATGCGGAATAGCTCTGTGGGACACGGAAGTTCCGTCCACGCTCAACGCCGCCACAACAGCCTGCGGAGTAGACGGATATCTTCCCGTGAGAGAAAACAGCTTCGCGCTTGACCTTATCAAGAACAAAACCGGAGCTGAGATAAAACTCGACCTTACAGGAAAATTCACGGCTGAGGGAAAGATATGGGAAACCGACGAGGAGACGACGGGAAGCCGTAAATGCGACGCGTATATCTGGGCGCTGAACAAATACATGAAGAAAACCTCGGACAGCATAATGTTCTTCACAGTCGACGGTGCAAGCTGGGTTGACGACAGATGGTACTACGGAGACATGGGCAACGCGTTTGTGCCGAATATGGACTATGCCGTAGCGAACCGTGCGTTTGTGTTCGATTTGTTCTGCTTTGACGATGAAGCTCCGTGCGACGACAAAACTCAGCCTCTCGGAACGGATCTCAGAACAATGAAGCGTATTCTCAGAGCGCAGTACGACAAAAACGAAGGCAAAAAAATAACCACAGTCTGCGGATTCAACCCGTGGCACGTCAAATATACCGATATCGGCGGCAAGAACCATCACGAAGGCGTTGAATCCGAATGGAGACTCGGTGAGATTCTGTCCTCTTACAACTGCGTGAAGGATGCCGACGCTGCCGGATACTGCGGACTTGCCGATGCGAGCGTGTACAGACATTTCCCGCTGAAAAAACACTACACCAATCGTAAGCCCAATCCCCCGAAGGAAGGCTACGACAAAAACAAGACTTATATCCTGTTCTACGTTGGCGACTACGACGCTGCGGCATGGACTGCAAGATTCATCCCGCGTTGGTATAAGGACGAAAACCTCGGAAAACTGCCGCTTATGTGGTGCTTCAATCCGAACCTTTCCGACAGAATACCGCAGGCGTTCGACTTCATCTACGAAAACTATACCGAAAACGACTACTTTGAAGCGGGAGACTCGGGAGCCGGCTACAACAATCCGCGCCTTTTGTACACTCCGAGAATCTTCTCCAACCTTCCCTCTGGCGTTGAGACAAACGTAGAGCATAACCTCAAATATTTCGAGCAGTTTGACTTGTCTGTTATCGGATTTGTGATAAACGGCGTGCATAAGACCGATTCAAATCAGATGTACGACCTGTCACGCTTTGCGAAAGGCGGAGTTGCGTACAACGGCTACGGAGAGCCTGCGGTGGTAGTAAACGGAGTTCCGTTCATGACCCACACCTGCGACCTCGGAGCCGAGCATATCGACACGGTAAAAGCCGCTCATCAGGCAGTGGACTATATAAACAACTCCCACCCGAACAAAAAATTCCATATATTCAGAACGATTCTTGTCTCTCCTACAGACCACGCGAAGATACTTGAAGAAATGAAGAGAACAGCTCCCGAGAAAAACATAGAGCTTCTCGACCCGATAACGTTCTTCTCATATCTCAAGACAGCTGTAGAAGAAGGAAATACATATTAATTCAGAGAAGGTAGAAAAAATGTCAGTAATCAAAAGAGCTATCTCAGCAGACGGCGGCATCAGAGTAATTTTCTGCGACAGCACGGATATAGTACGCCGCTCATGTGAGATACACCATACATCAAAAACAATGACAGCGGTACTCGGAAGAGCGCTCACCGCAACGTCTCTCATGTCGTGCCTCTTAAAAGACTCGGACAACACCTTGACGCTCCAGATAAAAGGCGACGGTCCGTGCGGTACTGTAGTGTGCGTCGGAGACTACAAGGGCAACGTGAGAGGGTACGCCGACGACATGAACGTTGAGCTTCCTCCGAATAAGCTTGGCAAGCTCGATGTGGGCGGAGCAGTAGGCGGCGGAACACTCTATGTCATAAAGGATATGGGCATGAGCGAGCCGTATGTCGGAATGTCTCCCATAGTTTCGGGAGAGATCGCCGAGGATATCACGGAATATTTCGCAAGCAGTGAGCAGACTCCGACAGTGTGCGCGCTCGGCGTAAGAGTAAATCAGGACAATATGTGCTTTGCCGCGGGCGGATATCTCATTCAGCTCATGCCGGGATATACCGACGCGGATGTCGACAGAATCGAAGCCAACGTGAATATGCTCGACTCCGTTTCAAAAATGATAGCTGACGGCAAGGACGGGGACGAGATAATTGCGCTCCTGTTCGACGGAATAGAGTACCAGATGTTTGACGAATTCGACGTTGAGTACAAGTGCAACTGTGGACGTGAAAAATATCTCCGCGCGCTTGTAAGTCTCAGCGACAAGGATATGGAAGAGCTGAAAGCAGAGGATAAGCCGGTTGAGACAGCCTGCCTGTTCTGCGGAAAGAAGTACACATTCGAGCTTTCGGAGATAGAGGAAGCAAGAAAAGCCGCAAAGGAAGCCAAAGCCGAAAAAGCGGACGAAAACAAGTAATATCACAGCAAGGGGAAGAATATGATAAAGATAGAGAACTGGTCGGTAATGAATTTTGAAAACGCCATACGCGGCATGAGAAACCCAATGAATTCATGGGCAAGGATAGACAGCGGATATGACGAAAACGGCAACTATATAATCGGCGAAAACGATATGAAGCTCATGAAAACGCTGTGCCGTGCCGGAAGCGACGACAGAAAATTCATGCGCATGATATTCGTGACAGTTGACGTGACAGCCCCGCTGTACTGGTGGAAGGAATACGATACATACAAGGTCGGAACTGTAGCCAACTCCACAAGCACCATGCATAAAATACATTCAAAGGAGTTCTCCCGCGACGATTTCAGCCACGACCGAATGTCCGACGTCGCTCTGTCTTCCCTTGACGCTACTATAAAGGTTCTTGAAGATAGAAGGGAAAAGTACCTTGAAACAAAAGATACGGCGTACTGGCACGATATGATACAGCTGCTCCCGTCCTCATATAACCAGATGAGAACCTGCACGCTGAACTACGAAAATCTTGTAAATATCTATTACGCCAGAAGAAACCACAAGCTGCCGGAATGGAGAGAATACTGCGCGTGGATTGAAAAACTGCCCTACGCCACAGAGCTTATCACGACAATAAAGTAAGGTGAAACCTATGAACGACTTAGCAGACTCACATTATCGCGCAAAAATCGGTCGGAACGCAGGCATAATCGGCATAGGCGTAAATATTCTGCTGTTTATAATAAAGCTGACAGCGGGAATTCTCTCCGGGAGCGTGTCAATCATAGCCGACGCCGTGAACAACCTCACAGACGCAGGCTCGTCCATACTCGTGATGGTGGGATATATAATCTCGGCAAAACCAGCTGACCATGAGCATCCGTACGGTCACGCGAGAATGGAATATATCTGCGGACTGTTTATCTCCGTTATCGTGACAGTGCTTGGCATAGAGCTCCTCCGTTCGTCTGCCGAGTCGATATTCGAGGGCGGAAGCGGCGCGGAGTACAGTATTTTCTCGATAGTCATAATGCTTACCTCGGTTGCGGCGAAGGCTTTGCTTGCTTTGTTCTACCGCAGAACCGCGAAGAAAATTAATTCCGAAACCCTGTACGCATCCGCCGCCGACAGCATAGGTGATATCTGCGCGACCTCCGCCGTTATCCTCGGAATCATTCTCACACCGTACCTCGGCAAAGCAACGGACGGAATTTTCGGCGCGGCTGTGGCAATATACATCCTCGTTATGGGAATAAAGCTCATCAAGGAAGCGTCAGACACACTGCTCGGAAAAGCGCCGGACATTACGCTTGTCAAGAAAATAGTAGATAAGCTGAACAGCTACGACGGTGTGGTAGGCATACATGACCTTGTTATCCATAGCTACGGCGTGAATAACTACTACGTTACCGTTCATGTCGAGGTGGACGCTGACCGCAATGTCATGGAAAGCCACGATATGATAGACAACATCGAAGTCGACTTCAAGGAGCAGATGGGGATTCAGCTTGTCGTTCACATGGATCCCGTGTCTCTCCACGACGACAGAGTGAACGCGCTTCACCTAAAGCTGTGCGAAATCATAGACTGCATCTCATCCGAGTATTCCTCTCCCATGTCAATGCACGATTTTCGTGTTGTATTCGGTGCGACGCATTCCAATCTCATATTCGATATAGCTGTGAGCGATGAAGTTCCGCTGTCAAACGACGAGATAGTGCGCCTCCTCCGTGAAGAGATAACAAAAAAGCTCGGCGCGGAATATATCCCCGTGATAACGATAGACCGCGACTATACCGCAACAAGATACTAAAGAAAACTCCCTTGTCGGGTTCTCTAACCAAAAGAACTCATACAAGGGAGTTTTCCATATTCATTTTCCGAGCATAAAGTCGCGTCGCTTCAGAAGAACGGGCTTTATCGGCGGGGACAGTTCTTCTGGCAGATTGGCATAGTCAAATAATTTTAACTCTACGACCTCATCCTCCTGACGCTTCAGCTCACCGCAGTAGTCACGGCAGACATATACCACATCAATGTTTGATACCTCGTCGCCGTTCGGATAGATATAGTGCAGCTCTTTGCCGGAGAATACGCCGAACATCTCCAGTGAGTTTGCTATAAGCCCGGTTTCTTCATAAAGCTCACGTTTTGCCGCATCCTCTACCTTTTCGTCAAGCTCGACAGAACCGCCGGCGTAACCCCACATGTGATTGTCCACACGCTTTTGCAGAAGCACACGACCATGTTCGTCCTCGAGTATCACGCTTGCTCCGACTTGGAGAATACAGCGGTGTCCGACGACCTTTCGCATATCCATGATGTATTCCGACACAGTTATACCTTGACCTTTCCTTTAATCTTAGCGGCTTCATTTAATATAATGCTTCGTTCTGAAAACGGAACTTTTTCGCCGTGTATTATCTGATAAGTCTCGTGACCCTTTCCCGCGAACAGAACAATGTCGCCTTCATCCGCAATGTTCACGGCAAATCTGATGGCTTCCTCGCGGTCTGTTATCGTGACATATGGCTTTGTCGTGTCAAAATATGTCAGAACATTGCGGATTATCTCGTCCGGGTCTTCGTTGTCGGGGTTGTCGGAGGTGATTATTGTGAAGTCCGCAAGTTTTCCCGCAGCTTCCGCGAGCTCACGACGTCTGCCGTAGGTTCTTCCGCCGATGCACCCGAACAGACAGATAAGACGCTTTGGTTCGTAGCTTCTCAGCACAGTTAATTCATCCGTCAGGCTGAGTCCGTTGTGCGCGTAGTCTACTATGAACGTGATTCCGTCGAGAGCGTCAACTATCTCGCTTCTTCCGCGGATTGATACGTTTCTCAGGCAGTCCGACGCTTCTCTTACAGTGACTCCGTAAATCGAGCAGGTAGAAATAGCAGCAAGAGCATTGTATACGCTGAATGTTCCCGGAGTTCTGAGCCTTACTCCCGTCTTTATCCCGCCGTGTACAACGTCAAAGTCGATTCCGAGCGAGGTTTTGTCTCTGTACGGGCGAATGTCCTCGGCACTAAAGTCGGCTTCCTTCTCCACGGCATAGCTTATCATGTTGACCTCTGCTGAAACGCCGGAGCACATATATCCCGAATTTGCGTCGTCGGAGTTGTATACCATGTTTTTCGCTCCGTAGTCCGTGAACAGCTTGTGCTTAGCCTCGCGGTATTCTTCAAATGTGGAGTGCTCAACCGGACTTATATGGTCGGGGGAGAGGTTCGTGTAAATGACAGTGTCGAACTCTATTCCGCTGACACGATATCTGTCGAGAGCTTGAGACGACACTTCCATCACTACATGCGTAAAACCCGCGTCAACCATCATTGAGAAGAATCTGTGCAGCTCGCGGCTTTCGGGAGTCGTATTCACGGTGTCGTAATGCTCCGCGCTCATTTTAACTCCGTTTGAGCCGATGTAAGCGCATTTTTTGCCTGCGTAAGACATGATTTCTTCGACAAGAATGGAGGTCGTCGTCTTGCCTTTGGTTCCCGTAATGCCTATCACTGTGAGCTTCTTCGCGGGAAACGAGTAAAACGCCGAAGATACAAGAGACAGGGCGTATCTCGTCGACGGTACTATAATCTGAACCGCATCGCCCGGCAAATCAAGCTGTCTCTCTACCGCGAACACACGGCATCCCGATACGTAAGCGCGCCCCGCATAGTCGTGACCGTCGGCTTTTGCACCGGGCAGGCAGAAGAAGAACGAGGATGGCGTTACCTTTCGCGAGTCGTATTCAACGGCGTCTATTTGGTAGTCCACGTCAACCTTGCCGACAGAGGTGTATTCAAGCGGCGCGAGCAGTTCTTTAAGCGGTTTGAACATTCAAATAACCTCGTGTTCCATAAGTCTGATTGAACAATAAGCGAGAACGGTCAGCGAGTCGACAAATCTCTTGTCCTCTATCTTCTTGCCGATAAGGGATAGCTCAGTGCATCCGAGAATAGCGCAGTCGCATCCGGCACTGAACATAGGCTCGGTGACTTCGTAAAGCTCCTCAGGCTCTGGAATTATGCCTTTTTTCACTTTGCCGTAGATCAGCTCCATGAGTTTGGCTTTTCCGCTGTCGTCGGGAACCATACATCCGAGTCCCTGCTTTAGGAATTCATGCTGATACGCACCGGAGTGTATCGTTCCTTCTGTTGCGAGAATTGCGGCGCGCTTGAATCCGTGCTCTTTGATATATTTTACGGTTTCCTCAATAATGCTCGGCATGGGAACGCTCACGGCTTTTCTTACTTCGTCTATAAAATAGTGCGCGGTGTTGCAGGGGATAACAATAGCGGTCGCGCCGTATTCTTCAAGTGATTTTGCGTCCTCTATCATGGCGGGAAGTGGACTTACATCACTGCGACCGAGAATGTAGTCGGTTCTGTCGGGAGTAGTCGCGCGGCTCGAGAGAATCATGTCTATGTGATCCTGGTCTTTTTCGGCTTTGGTGTGTTCGGTGACAAGCTCATAAAAGTACGCGCTTGAAGCAGGTCCGAGACCGCCGATTACACCAAGCAGCTTGCGATCTTTGTTTTTCATTATTTCTTCACCGGATAATATTTTTTGAATTTACCTTTCTGACGTCTCAGCTGTTCGAGCACGCATACGATTCTCAGCGGATTGAACCTCATGTCGGGCGTGTACCATACAGAGGAGAATTCGCGTCCTTCCCTCGCCAGCTTTTTCGCCTTTTCGACAAGAGCCTTGTCCTCGGTGTATTTGTAAGCCGTGCTCTTCGGAATGTGGTGCCAGAATACAACGTTTTCGACCTTGTTGCAGTCGTTTCCGTCGGATTCATAAACCTCGTTCGCAAGGTAAGCCACATTAAGTCCGGCTGACGTGAGGTAGAAATTGCTCCTGCCCTGCCTCAGGTTTATCTCAAATACGCGGAAGTCGTCTTTTGTACCCTCGCGCAGCTTTATGTCGAAGTTTGAGAATCCCGTGTAGCCGAGAGCTTCAAGCATATTCTTTATCTTGTCCGCAATGGGGAGGGAAGAGACAGGCTCAGTTACAATAGCGGCGTGGTTTCCGAGTCCCTTCGGCGTGTGTTCCTCGAGCATCGTGTGACCGAGACACATAGCGCGAACCTTTCCGTGTTCATCCGAGAAGCAGGTGAAAACTCTCATCTGTGAGTCGCCGCCGGCAATGAACTCCTGGAGAATAATTTTTTCGGGATAGCCTGAGGAGTAAATTTCGTTTACAATTTCCGCCGCTCTTTCGGGAGAATCAGCCGTGTAGACCTTCTTCATTCCGTCAAACGAGTGCTTCCAGTAGTCGACGCTTGACGATGGCTTAACGATTATGGGATATGAGAATCCGAGCTTTTCGGGTGAGAGTGCGTCGGCTGTTGTCTTTTCGGTGATAACGACAGTGTCGGGGTGCGGAATGCCGAACTTGTCGCACATCTCGTAGAACTCCGCCTTTTTTGATACAGTTGTGAGCATTTCCTTCGGCGGGTACGGTATCACAAAGTCCGAAAGCTCCTCGCGGTTGCGGATTATCATAGCGACATAATCGTCGGTGCATCCGAACAGAACCATTCTGTCGCCGATGTGTGCGTCCGCGAAACGGTGGAGAGTGTCAAGCATAACGCTGTCGTGGTCAATATCGGGAACGCAGGTGAAATGCACGATTCTTGAATATTTTGTAGCGGAAATCGCGTATCTCGCAAAAGCATATGATTTTACGCCGTACTTCATGTGGAACGCGCGCGCTATGTTGTAACAGTTTAAGTCTGCTCCGAGAAGAACAGGTACGATTGTCTGAGACATAATTAATCCCTCTATTTATTTAATGAACATTTATCTTGCATTTATTTGATGAACTGATCGTGCCATGTGAGGAACGTGTACGCAGTCCAAATCTTTCTTTGATTGTTCGCCGCGCCGCTCTTGTGGTCGTCAAGCAGCTTCATGAGCGCGTTTCCGTCGAAATATTCAGCGGCAGCGTCGGAGGTGAACGATTTTTTCACGATGTCGTAATACTTGTCCTCTCTGAGCCAGTTGCGTATCGGAACAGGGAAGCCTTTCTTCGGTCTGTGAGCCCATTCGTCGGGGAGAGTTTTATTTGCGGCGGTTCTGAGTACGGCTTTGGTGTCGTGTCCGTCGATTTTATACGAAGCGGGAAGAGTTTCAGCCTCCTGCATAACGAGCTTGTCAAGATACGGAACGCGGAGTTCGAGCGAGTGCGCCATGCTCATTTTGTCGGCTTTCAGGAGAATGTCGCCCGGCAGCCAGAGGTTGAGGTCGAGATACTGCTTCTTTTCAAGCTCCGATAAATCCCTGACCTTGTCGTATATCGGCTTTGTGACCTCGTGAGCGGAAGGACCGACTTTATATTTGTCGCGCAGGATGGAGTATGCCTCCTTTTCGGGGAATACAAGAGCCTGTCCGATGAAGTAGTCCTCGGGTCTGCCACTTGACTTTATGATGAAATCATGTCCTTTAAAATAAGGAAGAGATTTTGCGATACCTGCGGCGCCGCGTCTGAGAAATGCCGGAATTTTCTTGTATTTTCTCATGAGCGGAGTTTCGTCGTACCATTCATAGCCTGCGTAAATCTCGTCAGCTCCTTCGCCGGAGAGAACAACGGTAACGTGCTCCGCGGCAAGCTGTGACAGGAAGTAAAGCGGAACGGATGAGGGATTGGACTGCGGCTCGTCCATGTGGTACTGTATGGTCGGGAAAGCGTCAAAGCATTCGTCGGCGGTTATGTGTCTGAGATAATTCTTCACCCCGAGACGTTCGGAAAGCTCTTTCGCCTCGCTTGTTTCGTCAAACTTTTCATAGTTGAATCCAACCGAGAACGTGTCGTTCGGCATAAGAACAGCAGTGATGTACGATGAGTCCACGCCGCCGGAAAGGAATGATCCTACCTTAACATCGCTGATTCTGTGAGCCGCAACGGATTCGTGTACACGCTTGTCTATCATGTCCGCGCATTCATCGTAGGAAAGGCTTGTTTTCCTCGTAAAATCAAAATCGAAATAGCGCGTTTTTTCCATCTTTCCGCCGCTGTATGTGAAATAATGAGCCGGCGGGAGCTTGAATACGCCTTTGAAGAACGTCTCCTCAAGGGAAGAATACTGGAACGTGAGATAAGGTCTGAGCGCGTTTTCGTTGACTTCGGGTTTAAAATCGGGATGCTCGAGAAAACTCTTTATCTCCGAGCCGAAAATAAGTCCCGACTTTACTTTTGTGTAGTAGAACGGCTTTATTCCGAACGGGTCGCGCGCACCGTAGAGCACATTTGTCTTTTTGTCCCAGATTACGAACGCAAACATACCTCTGAGCTTTTCGGCGATTTTCTTGCCCCATTCCTCGTATCCGTGGATTATGACCTCAGTGTCGCAGTGGGTTCTAAAAATATGTCCCTTTGCGATAAGCTCGTCGCGGAGGTCCATGAAGTTGTATATTTCTCCGTTGAAAACAATAACAACGCTTCCGTCCTCGTTGTACATGGGCTGAGAACCGTCGGAGAGGTCGATAATGGACAGCCGTCTGAATCCGAGAGTTACACTGTCGTTGTCGTTTTCTCCGCTGTAGTGAAATCCGCCGGAGTTCGGACCGCGATGGATTATTCTCTCTGCCATTTTACGGATAACATCCTCACGGTGATCAATTATTCCTGTAAAACCAATAAAACCGCACATAAAGTCTGCCTTTCGGTCTTGATATCTATATTATTAAATCATTATACCACAAAAACGCGCGTAAATAAATATACAAAAGATAAAATTTTCCCATTCTGTGGCTGAGTGACTGCTTTATTATAGCCGAATATCACAGTTTTCTTCCTAAATATTGTAATATAAAAAACATCTTGACAAAACGGCGGAAACAGCTTCATGACTTTCGTAGACTATCCTAATTTATAAGACATCCGTGTAACGGAAACCACGCCGAGGTCACGGTGAATAAGCTTCGTAAATATAAGTACATACTCATGCCGCTTTTCACTGTAGCCGTCACAGTATAGTGTGCTTTGCCATGTTCCTCGCAAACGACCTCTACGGATTCATCAACTGGCACAGGATTGAGAAAAAGCAAAATAACGCCGTACCCGCTTGACAAATGCCGACGTAACTGCTATCATCTGAAATATAGAAAGAAAAGACGAGGTGAGAACAGTGGAATTGGCAGAAAAAAGTCTGATTTTCCCGCTTGACGGAAGAATAACAAAATCATGTCACGCGTCAACAATCTGCACGGCACAAAACGGGGACATACTCGCGGCATGGTTCGGCGGAAAACACGAAAAGGCAAACGACGTTGAAATATACCTCTCAAGACGGAGCAGAACGAGCGGAACATGGTCGACTCCGGTTATGGTATCGCAAAAGGACGACATCCCTTGCTGGAACCCCGTATTGTTCAGGCATGGCGGAAAAATCACGCTGTGCTACAAAAAAGGCGCGACAATACCGGCATGGAAAACGCTCGCTATATTTTCGTATGACGACGGATTCACATGGACTTCCCCGACTGAGCTTGTAGCCGGAGACGAGAGCGGCGGAAGAGGTCCGGTGAAAGATAAACCGCTTATCACCTCTGACGGAATAATTCTCGCCGGAGCATCTCACGAGACGGATTCAGCGAACAGCGAGTGGCGTGCGTTCATTGATGTTTCACATGACGGCGGCGTTACATGGAATCGCGGAGATTATTTGAACGATGGTATAGAAACCAAGCTGATTCAGCCGACGCTGTGGGAAGACGACAAAGGTTATCACGCTCTCATGAGGTCGAAAAACGGAGTAATATACCGCTCCGACGCCGACAAAGCTGACCTCAAGTTCTGCGAAGCGTATCCAACCGACATACCGAACAACAACAGCGGTATCGACCTTGTAAAATCCCCCGACGGCAGACTGTTCCTCGTGTGCAATCCCGTGAATACGACAGCGCGCTCTCCCATATCTCTTCTTGTGTCAAACGACGGAGGTGAGCATTTTACACTTGCCGTCGAGTTAATGCGTGAGGACGGAGGAGAGCTGTCATACCCCGCCGTTATCTACTCTGACGGAGAGCTGCTCATCACCTTTACATATAACAGAAAATCCGTTATGTTCGTCCGTGTAAAAATTTAATATAAGGATACTCTGAATAACCACCTTAAATCAGAGGCTTCCTAATCACAGCGTATGGCAAATTGTCACGCGCTGTTTTTGCTATTGCTAAAAAAAGAATACTATGCTATAATATTCACGTATAAAATTAGGAATATAATTGGAGAAATATATGGCAAAACAGAAATATCTCGAATGCGGAAAAGCAGTTTCAACTCACGGTGTAAGAGGTACGCTGAGACTCGAATGCTACTGCAACGATACGGAAACTCTCGCGAAGCTCAGAAAAATGTATAAAAAAGCTCCGTCGGGTGAGTTTGTTCCGATGAAGGTCAGAGCCGCGAGCATACAGAAAAACATGGTTCTCGTGACCTTTGAAGACATAAAAACACTTGACGAAGCTATTCTCTATAAGGGAACGGTTTTCTATGCGGACAGGGATGATATATCTCGGAAAGCAGGTGAGGTTTTCATCGCAGATATGCTCGGTCTTGATGTGGTAGACGCGGACTCCGGCGAAAAATACGGCGTGCTGAAGGACGTGATTTCTCCGGCGGGACGCGACATTTACGTGGTTTCCGATGTGAACGGCGGAGAATTCATGATACCCGCAGTGGACGAGTTTGTGCGTGAGATTGACATAGACGGCGGTCGTATTTTAGTACATCTTATTGAAGGGATGCGTGAGTAATGCGCATTGACATAATGACCCTGTTCCCCGAATATGTCGACGCAATTCTGTCGGAAAGCATAATCGGTCGCGCCAGACGTGCGGGAAAGCTCGATATAAGAACGCACAATATTCGCGACTATTCCGAGGACAAGCACAGACGTGTGGACGATACTCCATACGGCGGAGGAAGAGGAATGCTGATGGCTGCTCCCCCGATATGGAGATGCTACAACGCTGTCGCGGAATCTATAAACGCCGACAAACCCGAGGAAGAGCGTACAAAACCCTACCTTATTTATATGTCTCCGAGAGGGCGCACGTTCAACCAGACTATTGCAAAGGAGCTTGCGGCAAAGGATAACTTCGTTCTGCTGTGCGGACACTACGAGGGCATAGACGAAAGAGTTATCGAAGAAATCGTAGACGAGGAAATGTCTGTCGGAGATTATGTTCTCACAGGCGGAGAGCTTCCCGCGTGTATCATAGCAGACGCTGTAGGTAGACTTTGCGACGGAGTTCTCACTTTGCCGGAGTGCTTCGAGAAGGAGAGCTTTGAGGACGACCTTCTTGAATATCCGCAGTACACGCGTCCTCCCGTATGGATGAACAGGGAAGTGCCGGAGGTTCTTTTGTCGGGACATCACGCGAACATAGAGAAGTGGCGTCACGAAAAATCGCTTGAATTAACAAAAGAACGCCGCCCCGACTTGCTAAAAAAGAATCAAAGCATACCGAAATAAGCGAGTACACCGTTAGATACTCCCGCCGCGAAGAGTCCAGGAGAATATGCCATAAGCTCGGCGTCGACGGGATTTGTAATAAACCCAAGCTCTACAAGGGTCGCAGGCATTCTCGTCTTCTTGAGCACATAAAGTCCCGGACGAACCATTACACCGCGGTTTTGCAGTCCCGTCGCATAGTTCAGCTGAGTAAGAATATTCTCGGCAAGGTATTCGGCGTCACTGTCACGGCGGTAGACAAAAGCCTCACTGCCGGAAGCCGACGTAACATCGGAAGCATTCGTGTGCAGGCTGATAAAGTAGTCCGCTCCCCATGAATTTGCGTCGTTCACTCTTGCCTGAAGCGAGGTCGTGTTCGAGGTTCCGAGCTGAGTGGTGGGAGAGGGACGCGAGAGCCTTACGTCAAATCCGTAGCTTCTGAGTGATGCGGCGGTCATCTGTCCTATGGTGTAGACCAAATCCTGCTCGCGAAAGCCGTTTCCCTCACTTCCTGCGTTGGGATTCACGGGATTATGCCCCTGATCTATGTATATCTTTGTAGCCATAATACCTCCATATTATAATAGGTAAACTGAAATGAATGAAATGCAGCATATCCTCTCAACCGTGCGTCAGGCTGTCGATAAATACGGTATGATAGAGGAAAACGATACGGTAGCTGTCGGTCTGTCCGGCGGAAAGGATTCTATTGCGCTTCTTGCCTCGCTTGACCGGCTGAAAAACTTTTATCCGAAGAAATTTTCCGTTGTCGGAATCTCGGTAGACATGGGCTTTGACGACGCGGGAGACATATTCGCGCCCGTGAGAGAGTTCTGCGCCGAGCATGAGATACCGTACCATATAGAGAAAACTAAAATAAAAGAGATAGTCTTTGACGTGCGGAAGGAGAAAAATCCCTGCTCACTGTGCGCAAAGCTGAGACGCGGAGCACTTGTGTCATGCGCAAAAGAACACGGAGCCGGAAAGCTCGCTCTCGGACATCACCTTGACGACGCGGCGGAGACTTTCATGCTTACTCTGGTGAACGAGGGCAGAATCGGATGCTACTCGCCTGTTACAGTATATGAGGACACCGCCGTCACCGTGATAAGACCGCTCATTTACACAAGAGAAGCCGACATCCGCTCCCTCGTGAAGAAGGAAAACCTGCCCGTCGTGAAATCTCCCTGCCCCGAAGACGGAAACACCGACCGCGCGGAGATAAAAAACGTCATTCGCGAGCTTGAAATAAACCACCGCGGACTGAAAAAGCGGATTATTACAGCTATGGAAAAGCGTGGGCTTGACGGCTGGCAATAATTTTTACACAGTCTGTAAAAAATCATTTTTTGTGGAACTTTTTCTGATTCGTTTCGTCATACTGATTAAATCATAAACAATATACACGGTTGATACATCAATGAAAAAAAAGAAAATGATAGCGGCGGGGGGAAACGAAATCTCTCCGACACCCGCAAAACCACTGAAGGAGAAGCGACTGACCAAACGTGAGCTTATCGAGAGAGCCTTGACTCTTCCGTTCATGCTCCCGTCGTTTCTGGGAGTTATGCTGTTTTTCATCCTGCCGTTTCTCGTGGTAATATACTACTCGGTCATCGACAGTACATCCACCGCGAATTTCGTGGGACTGGACAACTTCATAAAGCTGTTTAATAACTCCGCCTTCAAGCTCGCGCTGAAAAATACCGGAATCTTCTCCCTTACCGCAGTGCCGCTTGTAGTAATACTTTCGCTTGCCCTCGCAGTCCTGCTTGACACGAATATCCCATATAAAAGCACGTTCCGCACGATATTTCTCTCTCCCATGATAGTTCCGGCGGCGTCTGTCATCCTTATATGGCAGGTGCTGTTCGACTACAACGGAGTTATTAACGATATTACCGCGTTGTTCGGCGTCTCTCCCGTGGAATGGCTCAAGTCGGATTACGGATACATGGTCGTGGTCTTGCTGTTTTTGTGGAAGAATATCGGCTACAATATGATAATGTTCATGTCTGCGCTCTCGGCAGTGCCTAAGGGAATAATCGAGGTTGCAATGCTTGACGGATGCGGAGCGGTTAGACGTTTCTTCATGATAAAAATGCGCTATCTCGCGTCCACCATATCATTCGTAACGATAATGTCGCTCATCAACTCCTTCAAGGTGTTCCGCGAGGTCTACCTGCTCACCGGAAATTACCCGTACGATTCAATGTATACCTTGCAGCACTTCATGAATAACACCTTCAGTAACTTTGAATACCAAAAGCTGTCGAGCGCGGCGGTCGTCCTCTGCCTCATCATGATAGTGATTATCGGAATTCTTCTGTGGGTGGATAACCATCTCGGAAAGGGGATTGAAGAATGACGGAAGACATAAAACTAAACTCCGCTGCCTTTCCGAAAGCGAAGCCGCAGAAGAAGAAAAAGATAAAGCTCTCCCGAGTCTTGTTCCTCTTCTTTGCACTGCTTGTGCTTGTCACCTTCGCCGCGCTGTTTTTGTTCCCGACAGTCTTTACCGTAACGAACTCGTTCATGTCGACGACTGAAATCTCGGCAAACTACGGTAAGATATTCACGGGACTCGGCACATCCGGCGGCGGAAGAGTGTTCATAGCCGAAAAGGTCAATTTGCAGCTCATACCGGATAAAGTCAGCTTCTCGCAGTACGCAACGGTATTGTTCAAGAGTCCGGAATATCTCATAAAATTCTGGAACTCCATGATATACGTGCTCCCGATAGTGATATTCCAGCTTGTCGTGGCAGCCGGTGCGTCGTATACATTCGCGAGAGCAAATACTAAATTCCGTTCCATCGTGTTCTTCGCGTACATAATACTGATGCTCATGCCGTATCAGGTCACGCTTGTGCCGAACTACCTCGTGATAAATAAAATGAACCTCCTCAATACGCGGTGGGCAATAATCCTGCCGGGAGTGTTCTCGCCGTTTTCGGTGTTCATCCTCACAAAATACATGAAGCGAATACCTAAATCCATCATAGAGGCGGCTGAGCTTGACGGAGCGTCGGAGATAAGAATATTCTGGAGCATCTTCATGCCGCTTTGTAAGAGTACGCTGTATTCGGTGGCAATACTTGTGTTCATCGACTACTGGAACATGGTAGAACAGCCGCTCATACTTCTGACAGACCAGGAGCTGTATCCGCTGTCCGTGTTCCTCTCGAAGATAAACGAGGGAGATACCGGTATCGCGCTTGCCATAGCCGTAATATATATGGTTCCGCCAGTCCTGCTCTTCCTCTACAGTGAAGATTACCTAATAGACGGTATCGCATATTCGTCGTCGGTAACAGGTTGATTTGTGATTTAATAACTTAGGAGATAATTATGTCGAACGATTCAGCAAGCCGCAGAGCTTGGATAAAGAACGCAGCCATTATTTTCCTTGTAATACTGCTGCTGCTTACATTTTTTTCTAATACCATACTAAATTATTCGCTTCCCGAGGTTTCCGCACAGTATACATCCTCGGGAACACTGTCGACCGCGATAAAGGCATCAGGTACCGTTAAAGCAAACGCAAGCTATAACGTTGTCTATGAAGCTGACGCAGCGGATTCCGCCGACGGAGTTACACAGACGAGAAAAGTTGTTTCCGTGTTCGTTAAGGAAGGACAGACTGTCGAAAAGGATGCTCCCATACTCGAGCTCAAGGGAGGAGCAAGCGAACAGCTAAAATCCGCGCAGGACGAATACGATAAGCTGAAAAGAGAATACGACCTCGGAATTCTCGGAGATAATGTTTCAAACATTACTTCGGATAAGACTATTTCCGACGCACAGAAAGCCCTTGAAAACGCGAAGGACGAGCTTGCAAAACTGCAAAAGAACTATAACGACCTGCTCTCCGGCGTTGATACAACAACCATACTTCAAAATCAGATTTCGGCACTTGAGGATACGATAGAAAATCTTACAGACCAGCAGACCGAAATGACGAACAAGATAACCGAGGTCAACGGTATCATTTCGGAAGCAAAGGCTCTCATAGAAAAGGACATTCTCTCAAATCAGACAGTAGCCGAAAAGCTCGCCGCCGCCGAAGAAGCGTATAATTCGATTTCCTGTGATTATGATACTCTGAAAAAAGAAGTTGACTTTTATAAAGAAAGACTTGACGAGGTAAAGAAAATTTCGGGTGACGTTACAGAAGCGAATAAACTTACACAGCAACTCAAGACATTACAGGATACTCTGAAAAAAGCAGAGCAAGAACTTGATTATTATAAAGAAGACGCTAGAGATACATATAATAGTGAGTTGAAAACCTTAGAAGACGCTATGAAAGCGGCTAATGCAGAATATGAAAGAATTAAGAATTCAACAGACCCTGATGAAAATGAGGTGAATGCTGCATATCAAAAATACTTAGAAGCATCTAGTGCTTATTATGAGTATGAAAATAATGATTATAGGGATGGTAAGGAATACAAACGTAAAGTTCGTGAATATGAAGAACAGATAGATAATCTGTACAGTCAAATCTCCGACATAAAGTCCAAGCTCAACGTAATCGGAATGCCGGAAGTAGACGACATATTCGACTATACCGTTGATTACGACCTCTCTTCCGCTCAGAAGGATTACGACGAAGCGTCCGCTAAGCTTACCGAGCTTGAAACAAAGTACACCGACGCTAAGACAAAGTACGAATCCCTCATTAAGCAGAATTCCGCAGAGGATACCGTAAACGAGTATTCGCTCATTCTTGAAACCTACAAAAACGAGGAAAGCTCCCTCAAAGATACCATCAAGCAGAAGAATAAAGAGCTTGAAAACCTCAAAAAGCAGCTTTCCGACTCCACAACCGACCTCACACCCGAGGCTCTTGCGGATAAGATTAAGGAACAGAAAAACTCCGTCGACAGCCTTGAAGCAGCTCTGAAAATAACACAGGCGACGGAAAACCAGACCACCACCACAAACAAGCTCACCCGCGAAGACCAGAAAAAACAGCTTGAAGAGCTTGCCGCAAAGATTGAAACCTACAAGAACGCACCCGAAAACACACAGGTAACAGCTCCGATAGCCGGAAAAATCACCGCGATAAACTTCACCGCCGGAGAATCCGTAACAAGCGGAAACACTGTCGCGTCAATCGAAATCGCGGACAAGGGCTACATAGTCGAGATAAGCATGGCGGCGGATCAGGCAAGAAAGATTCAGGTCGGCACACCCTGCTCGGTAGTAAACTCATGGTGGTACTCAAATATCGAAGCCTCCGTAACGGGAATGCGCTCCGACCCGTCCTCTCAGGGAAAGAACCGTATCATCACAATAACAGTTTCAGGAGATGTTTCCGAGGGACAGACCCTCAACTTCTCCATAGGCGACAAGAGCCAGTCATATGATTCAGTCCTCCCGAATTCCGCTATCCGTGAAGACAACGACGGAAAGTTCGTGCTTGTCGTAGAATCAAAGAAAACCCCGCTCAATATGAGATACACCGCAAAGAGAGTCGACATTGAAGTTCTCGCGTCGGACGATACCCAGTCTGCGGTTTCAGGGCTTTACGGCAGTGAATTCGTTATAACCAACTCGACAGTTCCGATAGCGGATAAACAGCAGGTAAGACTTGCGGAGAATTAAAAAATGAACGATAAAGTCAACAAAAAACTGCTTAAGCTGTCGGGAGTATGCGCGATAATCCTTGCCGTGGCTCTCATCGTAGTCGGCGTGTTCGAGCTTCTTGTAATCCACTACAAAAACAAGCTCGAATACCTTGACGCGGGAAAACGATGGTCAGCCGACGGCGAGAGATACGCGGTGATAAATATGTACGCCGAAGAGGGAAGCGCGGTTTCGTCGGATCAGGCACTGTCGTGGGCGAATTCAATGGACTCCTCACTGCTCCAGTCCTCTGTAACTCCGAATGAAGGCGCACGATCATGGGCATACACCTACGCCGCCGACGTAACAGTGAGCGTAACCGGACCGAAGAGCACCGTCACAGCAGAAGCAATAGCTGCGGGAGGAGATTTCTTCGTCTTCCACCCAATGAAGATAGTCTACGGCTCGTACTTCCTCAACGACGACTCAAACCCGATGGGAATAGTCATAGACCGCAACCTCGCGTGGAAGCTGTTCGGAGCGGAAAACATAGTCGGCATGACTGTCACTATAAACGGCGAAGAGTTCGTTGTCACGGGCATAACCGAGCCGGAAACCGATAAGGGAATCTACGGCTACACATACGGTACACGCCCGAGAATGTACATGAGCTACGCCGGATATATCAAAACCGTCGGTGAAGACAACAGCGTCACCATTTTCGAGACAGCTCTGCCGAACGCCGTAAAGAGCTTCGCAAAGAATATTTTCGACGGCGTGGTCAAAGTAAACGAAGAAAAGACCGAGGTCATTGAAGTAACGGAGAGATTCTCACTGAAAAACCGCTTCAATAACATGAAAACACTGAAATATTCATGGATACGCGCGGATAAGATTGAATATCCTTATTGGGAGAACGAAGCGAAGGTCTACGACTACTACTGCGCTATCTTCATGATATTTGAGGTTGCAATGGCGGCATTGTTCGTCGTGTCCCTTCTCATAGCGCTTGTTTCGATACGCTTCTCGGGATATTCGGTAATATACGACTTGAAGAAGCTCTTTGATAAAGCCGAGAAATCGTACAAAAAGAAACACCCGAAAAAGGTCAAAAAAACAGTTAATGATAAGTCACTATAATTAAATCGGAGGAAAACATGAAATCAAAAAGAATTATGTCGGCGCTTCTTGCCGGAGTTATGCTGACAAGCACCGTCCTTGCGTCTTGCTCAAAGCAGGAGAAGGAACCGCCTAAATCAAAGCGTACCAACGTGTACAGCGGAGACGAGATAACCCTCCCGGCGGATATTACTTATATTGACAGAATCGACTACAAAAACGGCAAGCTCTACGCGACATACAACACCACCTACACCATCACAAGAAATGAGCTTGGCGAGGAAGTTGAAAGACGCGTAGGCTACTTCTGGGACGATGGAGCAAATGACGTGCCAGTAGCAGCATACGAGGTTGCTGAAGAAGAAACTGCGGCTGAGGTTGAAGCAACGGACGACGGAGAGACTGAAGCAGCAGCAGAAACGGAAGCCGAAGTCGCAACACAGACCGCCGAGACAGGCACGCCCGCAGCGGCAACGAAAGAGGGAACCTCAGAGGGAACCTCAACAAAACTCCCCGACGGGTGGTACTACGATTATCAGAACGTCCAGAGCCTTACCGTAATGGATGTTGCGACAGGAGAAGCCACTACAACCGCAATGCCCACCGATATACCCGGATATTCTCAGTCAATGGTTATCGGCAGTGACGGCTCTGTCAATATGATATACAATAACTACAGCTGGGATGAAGAAACACAGGTATCGACGAACACCTACACTCTCGTAAAGATCGACGCGGCTACAGGTGAAGTAAAGAGTCAGATGGATTTATCAGAAGCATTCCAGTCTGCGGGACTTGACCTCGCTAATACCTATATCGGCAATATGCAGTGCGCTGACAACGGAGATATTTATATCACGAGCGACGCTACATTCCTCGTTTTCGACGCCGATATGAACTACAAGACCAAGTTCACTCTCGACAACGGATATATCAACACTATCAGTATCGATGGCGACAAGGTTTATGTGATGTACTACGGTGACAGTCAGGGACTTTGCGTAGTTGAAAACGGTACAAAAACCGACATCAAGGGAACAAACCTTACCTCTGCGCTTAGCACTATGTACGAAATGCTCGGCTTCTACAACGGTCAGCTCTATTATCGTACACAGAACAGCATCTCAAAGTACGATCCCAATACCGATACCATTACCGAAGAGATGAACTTCATCAATTCCGACATCTCGCAGAACCAGATTAACACAACAAAGCTCCTCCCCGACGGACAGATTCTTCTCACAACTTACGACTATTCCGCCGATTCAAATCAGCTCACGGTACAGCTCATGCACAGAGTACCCGACGAAGAGATTCAAGAAGAAGTAATCGTAACTCTCGGCGCAATGTACTCGAACTACAATATAGTAAACGCTATAATCAAGTTCAATAAGCAGGGTACGGGAGTGCGCGTTTCCCTTGTTACATACGATAAGTACAACAACGAGGATAACGAATACACCGGCGGCGTAACTCAGTTCAATAACGATATCATTACCGGAAACATCCCCGATATCATCCTTCTCGACTCATCCCTTCCCGTTGAAAGCTACTTCCAGAAGGGAATATTCGCGGACCTCAACCAGTTTGTGGACGACCCCGAAGTAGGCATAAACCGTTCCGATTATCTTACAAATCTGTTTGACGCCTGCACAGTTGACGGCAAGCTTTATTCCATGATAATGTCGTTCAGCCTCAGAACTCTTGTCGCAAAGTCGAAGTACGTCGGAACAGAATCCGGATGGACATTTGAAGACATGATGAAGGCTGTACAGAATATGCCCGAGGGAATGAAAGCCTTCTTCGACGCAAGCCGTTCCGATATCATTAACAACTTCCTCGGCAACTCCATGGATTCCTTCATTAACTGGGAGACAGGCGAAACAAAGTTTGAATCGCAAGGCTTCATAGACTTTATTAAGTTCCTTGCTACCTGCCCTGAAAAGGGATTCTGGGAAGCATATTATGACTCAATGGGCGGCAACTACGTTTATGACGAAGAAAAAGAGCAGGAAATGAACCAGCAGTATGAGCTCCGCTTCTTCAACGACCTCGCGCTCTTCGATTTCGAATACATTTCCAGCTTCACCGACCTTATTTATGAAAGAAACACCTTCGCGTCAAAGGATATCACACTGGTAGGCTACCCCACAGATTCAGGCAACGGTGCGATAATTCAGCCGAATATTGAGCTTGCTATAAGCCAGGTTTCACAGGTTAAGAAGGCGGCGTGGGAGGTTCTGAAGTACTTCCTCAATGACGACGGCGTATCAAAGCGCAGCTACTACTTCTCCTCCAACATCAGCCACCTTGAATCTCTCGCGTCAAGCGCAAAGGATAACTTCTACTACTACAACAGAACCGACGACGATTTCCAGTGGTATAAGGATCAGGGCTACAGCGACGACTACATCGAATACCTCAAGAACTCCAATCAGCCTTTCGAGCAGGAAGTTGTCGATATCACAATGAACCTCATCAAAAACGCAACACGGGTTTCCCGCTCCGACTCCGATCTTCTTGATATAATCAACGAAGAGCTTTCCGGATTCTTCGGCGGAACAAAGACAGCGGAAGAGACTGCAAAAGTCATCGCAAGCCGTGCAAAGATCTACGTATCCGAACATTCTTAAGAATGTTCAACATTCGTAAGAAAGTAAAGATAAGCCAAAACTAATGAATATGCGCCTCAGTATAAATATTCGGGGTGCATATTTTGTTTTTATGTGAAAACCACATAAATATACATAAACCCGGACAAAAAGATATAAAAATGTTGTTAGGTTTATTGTTGAAATATTTTTTAAAATGTGGTATAATTATAATGATTTTATAAGAAACAGGACGCTGAACGTAAGCGCCCGAAAACCATTTATATTAGGAATCCGCTGATTTTAACTTGTTTTTGCGATGAAAATCCACGTATTTCAGGCTTCTTATCGTAAAAAACTCGCTAAGCTCGGCGTATCCTTAGAAAGAGCGTGTTGAATGGCAGAATTTAATTTGCGACAGTCATACCTTGAAACCAAAAAAGCACTGTTTGATAAGTATTATGAAAAATTAAACGACAAGCAAAGGGAAGCTGTTTATCACATAAACGGTCCCCTTCTTATTCTTGCCGGTGCGGGAAGCGGAAAAACCACCGTCCTCGTAAATCGGCTTGCATATATGATTCGCTACGGAAACGCATATAATTCCGACCTTTGCCCGACGGATGTGAGCGAGAGCATGATAGCCGAGATGAAGTCCGCACTTGCGCTTGACCACGATAAGCTCGGCGAGTATCTTGAAAAATTCAAGCAGAATCCTCCTCAGCCGTGGCAGGTAATGGCGATAACCTTCACAAACAAGGCCGCAAAAGAGATAAAAGCGCGTATCTCGTCAATATTCGGTGAGGACAGCACGGAAGCCGCCGAGATAAAAACGGGTACATTCCACTCAATATGCGTGCAGATTCTACGCAAATACGGCGAAAACATAGGCTATAACCGCAACTTTACGATATGCGACACCGACGACAGCAAGAAGCAGATTACTCTGTGCATGAAGCAGCTCAATATCGACGACAAAATTCTGCCGGTAAAGACGGTGCAGAACGCGATAAGCAGAGCAAAGGATAAGCTCATCGGACCGGAAGAATACACGACAAACGCGGGAGCAGACATGAAGTTCAAGCAGATAGCCCAGATATACGAGCTGTACACCGCTAAGCTGAAATCGCAGAATCTCCTTGACTTTGACGATATTATCATGCAGACTGTCAAACTTCTCACCGAATGCGAAGAGGTCAGAAGCCTTCTTCAGAACAGATACAAATACATATCGGTCGACGAATATCAGGATACAAACTACGCCCAGCTTGAGCTTACACTCCTGCTCTCCGCAAAGAACAAAAATATCATGGTAGTCGGAGACGATGACCAGAGCATTTACAAGTTCCGCGGAGCCGTTATCGAAAACATCCTGAACTTCGACAAGAATTACGACAACACCGCCGTGATAAAGCTCGAGGAAAACTACCGCTCCACAAAAACCATCCTCGACGCCGCGAATAAGGTTATAGAAAACAACTCCGGCAGACTCGGAAAAACTCTGTGGACAAGCGGCAATCAGGGCGACAAGATTATAATAAAAAATCTCGGCAACCAGAACGATGAGGGTAGATTCATCGCCGAAGTTGTCTCAAACGGAGTAAAAGACGGCGGCTCGTATAAGGACTACGCGGTTCTGTACCGTACAAACGCCCAGTCGAGAGCTGTAGAGCAGGCATTTGCGAAGAGCGGTATACCGTATCGTATGCTCGGGGGAATGCGATTCTTCGAGCACGCAGAGGTAAAGGACCTAATCGCGTACCTTGCACTGATAAATAACCCGAACGACGACCTCCGCCTCCGCAGAATCATAAACACTCCCCGCCGCGGTATCGGAGACAAATCCATACAGATTGCGGAAGCTCTCGCACAGGAAGAAGGATGCCAGCTTCTTGAATTCCTCCGCAGAGCAAAGAGATATACCGCTATATCCTCGGCTACCGCAAATCAAATGGTGAATTTCGTCTATATGATGGACAATTTCAGAGAAGCGGCGGCGTCACTTAAACCGTCCGAGCTTATCGAGCTTGTCGCGGAAGAGTCGGGATATAACAAAATGCTCAGCGAAATGACCGACCTCACCGAACGCGATAACCGCATGAACAACGTCGGAGAGCTTGTTTCAGCCGCACGTATCTACGAGGAAGGAACAGAAACGCCGTCTCTTGTAGAATTCCTTGAGGATGTCGCGCTTGTCTCCGATGTCGATAAATACGATGAAAACGCGGACGCAGTCGTGCTCATGACAATACACTCGGCGAAGGGACTTGAATTCCCGATAGTGTTCCTGCCGGGTATGGAAGAAAACATATTCCCGAGCTTCCAGACGCTTCTTGTGCCGGAAGAAATCGAAGAAGAACGCCGTCTCGCATATGTCGCTATAACAAGAGCAAAGAAACAGCTCTACATTACCCATGTAAGAGACAGAATGCTCAGCGGAAGAACAAGCTCCAATCAGCTTTCACGTTTTGCCGCCGAGATTCCCGCTGAGCTTACCGAGAGAATCGACGAAACTCCCGGAGACGCGGAACTCAGACAGCTCAGACAGCGTCCGGCAAAACAGAAGCCCGTCAACCACTTCCTGAACGAAACCTCAAAGCCGTCCCCTGCGCTTACCTCACTTAAACCCGCGTCAGCAAAGAATCAGACAATATTCGCAGCGGGAGATACGGTAAAGCATATTACATTCGGCATAGGAACCGTTCTTTCAAGCAAACCGATGGGCGGAGATACGCTTTATGAGATAGCTTTTGAAAAAGTCGGAACCAAAAAGCTCATGGCAACATACGCAAGACTTGTTAAAGTAGATCAAAACTGATAAAGAATACAGAAAGGATAATCTCTTTCATGAAAAACGATAAGAAACTTGTCCGTGACATTACTTCGATGAATGAAGACTTTGCCAAATGGTACACGGATATCTGTAAGAAAGCAGACCTTGTAGACTATTCCAGCGTAAAGGGATGCATGGTAATCCGTCCCTACGGCTACGCTATCTGGGAAAACATTCAGAAGATTCTTGACGCAAAGTTCAAGGAAAACGGCGTAGAGAACGTTTATATGCCTCTCTTCATTCCCGAATCTCTTCTCCAGAAGGAAAAAGACCATGTCGAAGGCTTTGCTCCCGAAGTTGCATGGGTAACACTCGGCGGAAGCGAACCTCTTACGGAAAAGCTTTGCGTTCGTCCTACATCAGAAACTCTTTTCTGCGAGCATTTTTCCAATATTATCAAGTCCTATCGCGACCTCCCGAAGCTCTATAACCAGTGGTGCTCCGTTGTAAGATGGGAAAAAACAACACGTCCTTTCCTTCGTACACGTGAATTCCTGTGGCAGGAAGGTCATACAATGCACGCCACCGCGGAAGAAGCAAGAGAATTCACAATAAAAATGCTCAACGTTTATGCGGACTTCCATACAAACGACCTCGCTATTCCGGTTATCAAAGGTGCAAAAACTCCTTCCGATAAATTCGCGGGCGCGGAAGATACCTACTGCATTGAAGCAATGATGCATGACGGCAAGGCTCTTCAGGCTGCAACCTCGCACTACTTTGGAGACGGATTCGCAAAAGCATTCGATATCCAGTACACCGACAAGGATAACAAGCTGAGATATCCTCACCAGACTTCTTGGGGATGCACAACCCGTATGATAGGCGGAATCATCATGACCCATGGCGACGACAACGGACTTGTTCTTCCTCCGGCTGTAGCTCCCATTCAGGTTGTCATCATTCCCGTCGCTATGCATAAGGATGGAGTTCTTGAAGCAAATACCGCCCTCTATAACAGACTCAAGGATAAATTCAGAACCAAGCTCGACGACAGCGACAACAGCCCCGGATGGAAGTTCGCCGAATACGAAATGCGCGGAGTTCCGGTAAGAATCGAAATGGGTCCGAGAGACATCGAAAACGGCGAATGCGTAATCGTAACTCGCTATAATATGGAAAAGACCGTCGTAAAACTCGAAAACATCGAAGAAACTCTCGAAACGATGATGAAGGATATCCACGACGGCATGTATAAGAAGGCTCTCGAAAACCGCGAAAGAAGAACATATTCCTGCACATCCATTGATGAGATTAAGGAAGCTCTCACACACGGCGACGGTCTTGTCAAGGCTATGTGGTGCGGCGACGAAGCGTGCGAAGATAAGGTCAAGGAGCTTACCGGCGTAGGTTCAAGATGCATTCCGTTCGATCAGGAACACCTCTCCGATACCTGCGTATGCTGCGGAAAGCCCGCTAAGCACATGGTTTACTGGGGAATAGCATATTAATCCAAATCAAATAATATAAAGAGGGGATGACTTGAAAGAATTCTCAATTACTAACAACGAAAAGCTTAAGAGAATTGATCCGGTCGTTCTCTTTTGCGTTCTCGGGATGAATCTGATGAGCATTGTAACGCTGCTTGCTTCGTCCGACGCTTACGGAACATGGTACGTCAAGGTTCAGGCTCTCGCGTCTCTCATAGGCTTTGTCGGAATGGTCGTCATAACTTTCATCGACTACGACGCGCTGATAACAAAGCTGAAATACGTCTTCTTCGCGCTGTCCGTCGTGCTGATGGTCATAGTAAAAATATTCGGAAAGGGAAACATGGGCAACAAAAACTGGCTCCCCTTGCCGTTCTTCAACCTGTCGTGGCAGCCGTCGGAGTTTGTCAAGATAACGTTCATGGTCTGCTTTGCCCTCCACCTCGCCTACCTCAAGGATAAGATAAATAAGCCCTCGTCCGTTTTGCAGCTCGCACTTCACGCAGGACTGATTATAGGTCTTGTCGCAATAACGGACTTCGGTATGGCGCTTGTCTATGTCGTTATTGCCGCGTTCATGATTTTCGCCTCGGGTATGTCGCTGTGGTACTTCCTCGGAGCGGGAGCAGCTGTCGTTATGGCGTCTCCTTTTCTGTGGCAGCACCTTTCGGAAAAGCAGCAGAGACGTATTCTCGTCGGCTTTAACCCCGATCTTGACCCGCTCGATAAAGGACTCCAGCAGATAAGAAGCCGCACCTGTATCATCGCTGGAGGGTTCAGAGGAGCAGGCTTTTCTGGCGGCAGTAAGTATTATTCGCTTCCGGAGGGACAGTCGGACTGCCTGTTCGCGGTTCTTGCGGAGAAGTTCGGATTCATCGGAACATTCCTGTATATCGTGCTGATAATCACACTCATCCTCCGAATCCTGTGGATAGCGAAAGGCACAAGAAAAACATACGCCTCGTATATCTGCGTGGGAATAGCGGGAATGCTCATAGCACAGTCGGCGGAGAACATCGGTATGTGTCTCGGAATGCTCCCTGTAGTAGGAATTACACTCCCGTTCTTCTCCTACGGTTCATCCTCGATAATATCAATGTACCTCTTCATAGGAATAGTCCAAAGCATATGCGCCCATAACAAAAAATACTACTTCGAGCGCGAAAAAGAATAAAAGAAAAAGGATCTGCTCAATAGAACAGGTCCTTTACTTTTGCGTTGAGTATGTGTGGATTTACATTATAGCCATAGCGTAAACCCGATTAGCCATTTCAAGCCAAACAAGTGGAGAATCTTGTCAAAGATTCTCGGGGAGGTGGTGGTTGACGTTCACCCTACAGCCATGAAGCCATACAAACGGAGAATCTCGCAAGAGATTCTCGAGTAGTCGGTTGATATCGCCACCCTATAGCCATAACGAAAAACCGACTACGTTATTCGTCTCCTCTGATGGAAGAAACGGCTTCGTTCATAATGGAAACAGCGTTTGTGATGTTGCTTGAACCGTAGCGGATGTCCTTCTTGTCGAGGGAGTATACGTGAATGTTTGCAACAGCAGCTACATCTGCAAATGCGGAGTTGTTCAGATAATCGTTAACATCGCCGCAGGTGAAGATGAATTCGGGGTTAGCCGCAATTATCTCGTCGTCAGTCATTGTGCAGAAGCCTTCTCCTGTGCATACGTTTTCAAGACCGGACGCGTGAAGAAGCTCTGTGATAAATGTGCCTGAGCCTACAGTTTCGCCGCCGAGGTCAATATACGCCTTGTATCTTGTGGAGTAGGAGGAAGAGTTCATCTGAGCAACGTTCATTACGTTTGTAACCTTGGAAACAGCGTCGTCAGCGTTTACACCGATAACCTTGGCGCAGAGACGGATGAGATTGTTGATGTCAGCAACGGACTGAGCCTGAGGAATAACGAATACGGGAATGTCGGTTGTTCCTACAGCAGCCTTGTCAGCTTCGTCAACAAAGATAACTTCGGGGGAAAGTCCAGCGGCGCCGGAAACGTCAACTGTGGAAGAAACGGAAACGTAGTCCGCGGAAGCCTTGTCAACAGCAGTGAGCTTGGATGAGCCGCCGAGACTGTCGATAATCATGGAAGCCGCGGGGGAGAGAGAAACTACCTTTGTGATGTTGTTTGAGAGAGTGTAGCTTTCGCCGCTCAATCCTGAAACAATCTGAGTATCCGATGTGGTCTGAGCGTCCTTATTGATGCTGATACCACCGCTTTCCTTTTCGCCGCAGGCAGTGAGCACAGAGGCAAAAACCATGATGAGAGCAAGTACCAATGCGATTTTTTTCATAATCAATGTCCTTTCAGTTTTTTAGGAAGCCTCTGATTTAAGGTTATTTTTGCAATAAAAGTCCTTATATTTTAGCCTTTTATCGCAAAAATTCGATTAATTCAGAGTATCCTCAATTCAAACTGTATTGTACCACATTTTGCATAAAAGGTCAAGGATTTAGGGCTAAAATTTAACTATGCGAGTGGTAAAACAGCTGTGTATATTTTGTGACAAAATAATTTCCATAATTTTAGGGGTTACATTTTCGGCGATTCGGTATTATAATGTTATTGTACAGGAGTGCCGGAAAACGCGGAAAGGAGCAGCCATAGCGGTTCTCTCAAATAAGAGACTGCACGATTCTGTGGCTTAATAAATGGAACTTATAGTTATCAGCGAATCAAAAATCAAGCTCACGCTGACAAGCGAAGAAATGTCTCTCTACAGCGGGAGTACAAAGGAAATTCTGAGCGAGATAATGGACGACGTCAGAAATAAATGCGGATGCCGTGAGATGAAGGGAAGGATATTCATCCAAATGTACCCGTCCCGTGAAGGCGGCTGTGAGATGTTCGTCACTAAGCTGAGCGAGCGTGAAAAATATAAAAATACTCTAACAGGAGAAAATCATGTGCTTACAGAGTACAGAAAATATATATACGGGGAGCGTGGAAAGGTATTTATATATTCATTCGATAATATGGAACACCTCCTCTCATGCTGCCGAGACTTGTCGCAAATGAAATATCACGGCTCAAGCACGGTTTATGTCGACCGAGATAAGAGAGAATACTACCTCGTACTCGAAGCCGAAACGCATATTGCCGGAGAAAACCTCGGAAAGCTAAAGCCATCGCGCACGTTTTACTACATACAGGAGTACTGCGATAATATATGCCGAACCGACGCCGTGAACACCCTTGCAAAATTCGCGTGAATTACTTTATGATATAATTCATAATTTTCTCTTGAATCATACCATCCTCCGTGGTATTATTATTGTATTAATTAAACGGAGTAATGCAAATGGACGAACAAAAATACCCGCGAATAATAAGCGACAGAAAATTTGACGAATGGATTAAAGGCTGTCCGCTTCAGATAAAAGAGATAATAATAAAGAAAAACAGCGAAAGCTCTGCACCCGTCATGAAGATAATAACCTGCCCGTGCGGAGACTATCGCGTGACAGAGTTTTCCGCCGAGACGGAGCTATTTTCAGGCAGAAGAGAATCGCTGGGTAAGTTTGAGTCTCATGACCTCACCTCTCCCGAAAGCGCGGAGACAGAACTTCCCGAGTCCGGTGCTGAAAATGTGTATGCCGTATCGAAAATCACAAAGGTAAAATATCTCTCCGGCAGGGATGAACGCACATGGGAGAATACCGATGGCTCAGCAGGACAAAAGCTCGCACCGCAGGAGATATATTGGCAGACAGACCCGCTGTATGAGCAGATAAAACGCGAATGTGCGGGAGTGACCGACGCGAAATACAAACCCGATGAGCAGGACGGCTGTTGGAGATGCACCTGCGGTCAGATAAACCTTACGGAGAGCGAAAAGTGCGGTGCGTGCCATGTTGAGCGTAGCTGGCTGAGAGAGCATCTGAACCCGGATTATCTCGCCGCGCACAAGGAAATCGACGACAAAAAGAGCGAAAAGCAGATCGAGCGTGAGATAAGACAGCGCCGTGAGGGAATATCGGACAAAACAAAAGCGATACTCATCCTCTCGGGAATAATCCTTGTAGCGGTCATGATTGTCCTCACCTTCAAGCTGTTTGTGCCGTCCGCAAAATATTCGGGAGCGGAAAAAGCCCTTGAAGCGGGAGAATACGACAAAGCCATAAGTGAGTTTTCAGCTCTCGGCTCGTTCCGCGACTCAAAAGACAGACTTTACGACGCTACATATAAAAAAGCGCAGTACATAACGGGGATCGACGACGTTTATATGACTACATCCGCGAGCGAACCTTGGTATTCCATCAGCGAAGACGGCGTTCTTTCCTTCAAAAAAGACAAATACACCGGAAGCTGGAACAATTTTGTCATTCCCGATGTGGTGGACGGAATCATCGTACGCGAGCTGGAGCGCAACTTCTTCCTCAACTGCAAGGAAATGACGGTCGTCACTATATCCGACTGTGTTGAGATTCTCGGCGAGCAGACCTTCTACAACTGCGAAATACTGCACACGATAAACTTCGGCAAAAACGTCCGCGAGATAGGTCCGAGAGCTTTCATCAACTGCTATGCGCTTGAAACTCTTGAAATACCCGATACAGTAACCTCACTCGGACTGAGAGCCTTCAACAACTGCACCGCGCTTCAAAGCGTAGTCCTCGGTAAAGGCATCACCGAAATCGGAAGCTACCAGTTCAGCTACTGCACAAGCCTTAAGCATATCACGCTCAAATCTCCGATAACGGCGGTGGGTGAGTACGCGTTTACCGAATGCCCGTCGTTTGAGAAAACATTCTGCCGCTTCTCAAAGTCCGAATGGACGAAACCGGAGGTAAAAGAGGGCAACGACGCCTTTGAGAGCGCGGAGATATCGTTTGATAATTAATTTTACATAAAAAACAACCTGCAAAATCGTTTCGAACTTCCACCATTTCAGTACTTTTAGTGGAATGTTCGCGATTCTACAGGCTGTTTTTTCATTTATAAAAATTACTTTTTGTCGGGAACAAGCTCAAGAGTGATTATCTTCTTGTGCGGTACGGAGAGGTTGCAAACACCGTTTCTGACAATAATCTTTGACTGTCTTTCTTCGGCAAGGTTGACGTTGTAGACGGATTTGAACTTTCCTCTGATGTCTATCTTCATCTTTGTGTCGTATGTATTGGGGTTGTACACACGAAGAATAACATTGTCGCTGTTTTCGCCCATCTTGACCGCGCTTACAACAAATCCGCTTCCTGAAACGCCGAGAATGGAGTCGGTAGCAGCTTTTGTGCCTTCATGAGCGGGAGCGCAGATTGCAGTGGGTTCGTAAGCCGCAAATGAGTAAGCTTCGTTGATAGCTCTTTCGCGGTCTGACTTCTTTGAGACAAACGGAATGAACGAATACTCTACGGTAAGCGTGCCTTTGCACTGAGCGTCGGGTGTCGGGAAGTATCCCCAGTCGCCGAGCTGATCAACGCCTCTGTGGAGAGTGAGGGACATTGTGTTCGAGCCGTCGTGAAGCACTTCGTATTCGCAGAGTCCGCGTCCTGCAATGAGAATACCGCGCCTGTCGTCTTCAAGTCCGAAGAATGTAGTCATTTTACCGGGCTTTGTCGGGTTTCTCCAACCATCCCACGGCTTTATGGGTCTTTCAACAATGTCGAACTGTCCTTCCGCGAGAACAACGTCCGTCTTTATGTCGTTCTTTGTGAGCATTACTACGCGGTGATTTTCGGCATTGTTGTGGATAACGGTCTTAACGTCAAGTCTGTCGGCGCCGCATCGGAGTGTGAAGTAGTTTTCTATAACCATTTCACAGGAGCCTGTGCGCTTTCCTTCTTTTCTGTCAACGCCGGAGGGAACAGTCATGTTGTGCGTTACCTTGAATGTAGCGGAAGCGGCGGAGGAGTGAACAAGCTCTATCTTAGCGCGTGTTCCTTCGGTCGATACTGTAACTCCGTCGGGAGACTGACGATAGATGTATTCGTCTCCAACATCACCTGTGTCAACCATAATGCCGGTTGTGACTTCTTCGCCGTTCTTTCTGTCGATAACAGTGAGCGAGCCGTCGTTCTGGAACTTAACTCTTACTCTGTCGTTGGACATTCCGCGCTTGTAAACGTTGATACCGCTCTCAGCCTTTGCGCCGTCGGTCTTGACAGCGAATGACTTGTATCCGAGTGCGGGGACACCTGCCGCATTGAATGTTACGCGGAAACGTCTTGTGTGGAACGGAATACGGAACTTGTCCTTCGGGAGAATGTAGTCGAATACTACGCCGAGATCCTCCACATCTATCGGGAGAGCCTTGTCGCCGTCGTAAACCGCAAGCATATCTGGCGTAACATCGGTGTTTTCGGGGAAGTCAACATTTACTGTAACAGCTTCGCTCGAGACAAATCCGTTGGAGTTGAATACGGTGATAACCTTGTCCGTGCCTACGGAAGCGGTGTCGACTACGCTCATGAACTTGTCAAGCTCGTCTGCGGCAACGGATTTTCCTGCGGCAAGAACCTTTTTGAATCTTGTAACCATTTCGGAGTGAACATCGTCAACCGAGCAGCCGCAGATGGAGTCGTGAGGATGGTTCTGGAGAAGAGTTTTCCAGAGGAAGAGTGAGTAGTCGCGGCGTATCTCATCGCTTGCGAAAAGGGAAGAGTAAACGTTGAGAGGCTCGACTGTCTTTTCGAGAAGGCTTTCGCATCTTGTGTTGAGCTGCTTGAGATAGATTCTCGCGGAAGCGGTGTTTGCGAGAGTGTCCCAGCCGGAGCCGTATTCGCCGTCAAGCTCGCCTACGAAAATACCGAACTTGTCCTTATACGGGCGGATAGCTTCAAAATAATCGTGGTAGGTGCTGTGCATCACGTGGTCGGGAATCATCTCGTCAACCTTTTCCGCAATCTGACCTATGTCTGTCTGCACGGGCTGATGGTCGCAGCCGTTGAGGAAGAGAAGGTCGTCGCAAACGGAGCATGAAGCCACGGAATCGCGTATCGCTTCAATTCTCTTAGCGGCTTCGTCAGGCTCGGAGGGGATTTCGTTCGCATTGTTGTACCAACGGAGGAAGGTAGTGCCGAGAACTTCCGAACCGTCGGGAGAACGCCAGATAACCTCGGAAACGTGCTTGCCGTAGTTTTTTTCGCCGGTGTCGAGCCTGTCGCCCTTTCTCTCGGATGTGCCTCTGCCGAACGCTACTGTGTCAATGCCGAATCCGCGGAGTATCTGAGGAGCCTGTCCTATGTTGCCGAAAGCGTCGGGAAAATAGCCGGTGTCCGAATACTTGCCGTACTTCGAGCAGATTTTTCTTCCGACAATCATGTTTCTGACGTTTGACTCGCCGTCGATGAGATATTCGTCCTGGAGAATGTACCAGGGACCTATAACAAGTCTTCCGTCCGCAACATATTTTACGATTTTCTCGCGCATTTCGGGGCGTATCTCAAGATAGTCTTCGATAACGATAGCCTGACCGTCAAGATGGAAGCTCTTGAATGTGGGGTCGGTGTCAAGCGTGTGAAGAAGTCTGTCGAAGAACTCAACGAGCTTGTAACGGTGAGCCTCAAAGGGCATATACCATTCTCTGTCCCAGTGAGTGTGAGAAATAATATATATGTTCTTTTTTTCCATTTTTTCCTCGCAATTGAGATATATTTGAGCTAAGATATATTGTAATATACAATTCATCCTTTGTCAAGACTATCCACATAAATAGTCGCGAAATTGTTGTGTTAGGCTTGCAAATTCACATATATTTACACTATTATCGTTTTTTCGGTATATTCACAACATTAACATCACCGCAAATATAAACATCCGTGAAACAATGTAATTAGTAAAACTAATAATATTTTTTGTTGTTTTCCATATATAAAAAAGCCGCAGATTTTGCTCTACGGCTTCCGATATTACCCTCAGATTTTTGTAATTCTTATTCTTCCTGCTGTCTCTGGGACTTGTTTTCGTTCTGGTTCTGCTGCTTGTTCTGGTTCTGGTTTTTATTCTGATTTTTGTTCCGGTTCTGCTGCTTGTTTTTGCTTTGATTCTGGTTCTGCTGTTTGTTTTCGTTTCTGTTCTGATTGTTATCCATCACTGTTTCTCCTGTAAATTAACTTTGTATTACTAGGGTACGGTGATATTATGCCGCATGAAAAAGCGTATTATTCAGATCGCAGGCAAATTATTTGTTCAATCTTTTCACTGTGAGAAGTATCTGTGCGGTTTCTCCGCGGCTGAGCACTTCGTTCGGGGAAATATTGCCGTCTCCGTCTCCCTTGAACACTCCGATATCCGACAGCGCGTACATTGCACCCTGAGCCCATGCCGGAACAGAGCTGACGTCCGCGAAAACGGGGATAACGTCGGGTTCTTCCGCTCCTATGATTGAGTTGAGCACAACGGCGGCTTCTGCTCTCGTTATGGAATCGTTCGGCTTGAAGTAGTATGCGTCGTTTTCATATGAGCCTTTGACAAGCCCCAGTTCAGCGGCGCGCGCAATGTATCCACGTGATTCAGAGGATATCATGTCGTTGTCGGCGAAGTTCGTTTCTCGTTCTGCTACCTTTCCCGTTCCGAGAGCCTTCATTACGGTGACGATGAATTCCTCGCGCGATATCGTTTCGTCGGGGTCAAAATACAGCTTTCCGCCTGCCGAGCGAACATCCATAGCGTCGTCTGCTGCCATAACGATAGCGGCGTTGTATGCCCAGTGATCGTCCATGTCGGCAAAAACAAGCTCGCATTCGCGTTTGTCAATCTTCACGGATACCTCGGTTTCATCAGAATAGTTGCCGTAGCAGTCGCGTACCGTGTAGCTGAACGTGTCCTTTCCCGTCATTCCGTCGCAGGGAGTGTAGGTGTAATCCCCGGTCGCATCGTTTGTGAGCTTCAAAATTCCTTTTTCGGGATATGAGACAATTTCAAACTTTATCTCGTCTCCGTCCGGGTCACTGCCGGTCAGTCTGCCGAAGGTCGATATGTCTGTCTGAGTCCAAACCGCAACAGCATCCTCGGAAACAGCGGCGACGGGAGCGAGGTTTACGGAATCCGTATAGCACAGCTTGCATACCATACTGTATTCCCCACCGGTTTTAAACCTGAAAGAGGATTCTGTAGTTCCTGCGTCAGGAGTAAACTTCAGCTTGTCAAGTGAGGAGGAACTTATCATCTGGTTCAGCACAGCCGGTGTCGAGCCGAAGTATAATGTTCCGTCGGAGGCAGGCGGGAGCGCGGTAATTGTGATGTAGTTGACCTCTCCGCCAACCGCACGAATAAAATCGTTTTCGCTGAAAGTTATGTCTCCGCTGACAAGAGCAGACTTTATCATCGTTTCGTCCTCTGACAGTATCCTCATCGCGGGAGAAAGCATACCACCGCTGTAAGCCGCGACAGATGTACAAAGCAGTACCATGGCGGCAAAAGAAATAATAATAGCTGTTATTTTTTTCATAGCTGATCCTTTCCTGTATTTATGGTGTGGTAAAGAATATGCTGCGGTAAAATAAAAAATACTGCATTTAACAAAAAAACATCTGCACAGTGAAAAAACAACAAATGTTTATAGTAAATAAGTGCTTACAGTAAACTAATTACAATCATGTAAAATGTCGAAAAAACATGTGTGATTTTATAATAAAACTATTGCAAAAATGCAAAAAGTATAGTATAATAAAGTTACTAATACAAATACCCATGTCCGTGAGAACATATAGGTTGGCAATGCATTGCATTTTTCGCTGCACCGCAGAAGGGAGTGAGATAATCTGTTCTGCACGGTTAAGTTCCATGTATTGGAAAAAACGGATGTCCGCGCACTTTGACAGACATAATATTATTCATTTGCTTTGGTCGAGAAGCTTTAGGTCACAGGGCAGAGCATCCGTAAAGGACATTATGAAGAGGAGGAAACAGTATGTCTAATTTTAAGCGAGTATTATCACTTGTTCTGGTAGTACTCATGATAGTACCCATGTTCGCGCTGCCGACAAGTGCTGCCGAAACATGCAGTATTATCATTAAATATGTTTATGAAAACGGAAATCACGCAGCACCGCAGTATACAGCGACAGTAGCAAGTGGCTCAAGCTTCAAGCAAACGGTCACAAGTCCCGAGGTTCAAGGATATGCACCTGACAGAGCAGAAGTTATATTTGACTTAGAATCTGTCGAAAGTGATATTACAGAAACTGTAACTTATTATCCTGCCAAAGTGAATTTCACAGTAAATCATTATCAGCAGAACATCACGGATGATAAGTATACATTAGAAACAACCGAGACAAAAAACGGCTTTACCGAAAGCGAAGTCGGCGCTGGTCTCGCGAAAAAATACGATGGCTTCACGGCACTGCTTTACGATACCGCAACAACGATAGCGGCAGACGGAAGTACAGTTGTAGATATCTACTACGACAGAAACTACTACATGCTCAGCCTTGACCTTGCCGGCGGTTACGGAGCGGAGCCTGTATACGCACGCTACGGAGCACCCATCGAAATAGCCACCCCCGAGAAACCCGGCTATACTTTCGGCGGTTGGAACCCCACAGCTCCTAAAACTATGCCTGCGGCTAATACAACACTGACAGCGCAGTGGAATGCAGGACAGGCTACGTATGTAGTTCAGTATTGGCAGGAAAACGCTAATGACAACGACTACAGCTTTGTTGAACAGAAGACAAGAACTGCTAACACAGGCGATACCGTCAGCGGCTCGAACGATAAGACTTACGCCGGATTTACATATGATTATGATCATGCTGACACTAATGTTACTGTCAATGGTGACGGCAGTACAGTAGTTAATGTATATTACAAGCGTAATGTTTATGAAGTAAATTTCTATGAATATAAAAGTAGCGGTTTATTTGGTGGCAGTTGGCAAGTTACAAAAACTATTACCGCAAAATACGGCGCGTTTATCGGTGACAAGTGGCCCGGAAATGGTTGGTATGTAAGTAAAAGCAGTTCTGACTCAACTGCGCAATCATATCTTTCTGTTATGCCGCTTGGTGGTAAGAACTTTTATGGACAGCAAACAGGTTCTTACACTGCAACTGCTACATACTATGTTGAAGCATTGCCCGGTGAAAGTGGAACAACTGTAAGCGGTAAAACATACAAAGAGCACCATAAAGATACTGCTAAATACGATGAAGATTTTTGGGGCGGCGGACTTAGTGTTACTGATGAAGAACGCTACGAGCTTGAAGGCTTTGAATGTAATAAAAGTATCAGTGCTAAGAATGGAGACAATTACAACGGCGCAAAGTTCTACTATACCCGCAAGAGCTTTGACCTTGTCTTCGACGATCAATATGGCACACAGGTTTCTGAAAAGCTTCCTTTTGAACAGGTGCTTTCCGAATCTGTAAACTACAAGAATAACTATGTTTCTGCATATCCCGCTACACTTGAAGCAGGCGCATACTCCTTCGGCGGATGGTATGCTGACCCCGGATGTACACATGCAGTTGATTGGACAGCAAAAATGCCGGCGGCAACGGTTGTTCTCTATGCCAAGTGGACGCCCATCACCCACACCGTAAGAACATTCCTCACCAAGGATGAAGTTGCAACAGGAACTCCTATACAGACATGGGAAAACATCCCTCACCGTTCTGTAATTAATCCCGCACCCGCTGATCCCGAAAACGGAAACTACGTCTTTGTAGGTTGGTTCTATGAAGAAAACGGCGTTGAAAAAGCATACGACTTCTCGATAGCCGTAACAAAGGATCTCGACCTCTACGCCAAGTGGAGCTCCAATACACTTGTAGAATACACAATCTACTATAAGCTTGAGGATGGCACTGTAATAGCGGCTGAAACTCACGGAAGCGCACTTGCCGGAACAACAAAGACATTTGAAGCAAAATTCGGCGACGAGTTAAACGAAGGCTACAAGACAGGCTACTACCCCGAAACAGCCAGCCATTCTGTACAGATGGATATTGAAGACGGCAAAAATGTTTACACGTTCTACTATGTAGCAAAGGCAGAAGTAAGCTATACCGTTAAATATCTTGAAGTCGGTACTGAAAAAGTGCTTCTTAATGAGAAAACCGTCAAAACCAGTGACAATGTTATCGACGAAAAGTTTGAGCCTATTTCAGGATACAGACCTCTTCAGCCTGTCATCAGACTTATTCTTTCAGCTGATGAAGAGGAAAACGTTATCACATTCTGGTATGTAAAGGATGAAATCAACGCATCTGTAATTATTAACCATTATATCCAGACAGTTGACGGCAGTAGTTATACTTTATATGTAACTGAGACTGATGTAGCAAGAATCGACAGTACATATACAAAGTCTCCTCTTACAAATATCACAGGATATGAATATAACACAAATCCTCAAAATCCGCTTGCAGATCACCCTGCACAGGCATCCGGCACAGTAACATCAAGCGGACTGGAACTTAACCTGTACTACGACCGCATAAACTGCAAATATGTCATCAAACATGTTGACAGTGTTACTAACGAAGTTATTGAATCGATTGAAGATGAAGGTCGTTTCGGAACTCAAGTAAGCGGCGAGCAGAAGTCATTTGAAGGATATCTGCCTGCTGAAAGCCAGCCTACCGAAAAGAGAATAGTTCTCGGAACAGGTACTAACGAGATAATATTCTACTATGATCCTTGCTTCAATGTAGTTCATGTTAAGCACGAGAGCGAGAATGTTATTGACGCTTCTTCGTCAGAGACAGTTAGAATTAAGTCACAAGGCATGACCTACAGCCTTACAGGAGCAGTATCAGAAGACTACCTCTACGGCGGAGCTTTTGATAACGAAAATTGCACAGCAAACGATGTTCATGACTTCGGAAGAGAAAACGCAATGTCCTTCACCCCTGTAAAAGGCAGCACCTACTACATCTGGGAAGTGCCGGAGCGTTATCTTGTTCCTCGTACATACAGCGTAGCACATCATGATTCCGAACATGACGGACAGTTTGATGTTATAAAGCTTTTCCTTCTCACTGTAATTGACAGAAATGAGTATAAAGAGCTTGGCTTCACGATTGTAGATGATGATGACTACATATCAACATACGCTGAAAATGATACTGGTTCTGTTAATGATGAACCTGTGACATATGGTGTTATAAATGTAAACAAATCTTATGGACTGTATCAGCAGCTTTATGTGGATAACGGTATAATTAAGTTAAGCACTACAGACAAGGCACAGAGAGATAAAGGATATATCGGAATTTACAAACTCAACGCATCGCAGTTTGAATTGTTCTCGGGAGACCACGGTAACAACGATCCTACAAACCTTGTATTTACGCCTTACTGGATAACGCTTGACGGCATTAAAGTTACCGGTACAAAGACAAGGACTTGCACATACAATGGTATCGGCAATGATAAAATTACTACATCCGATGCCACAAATCCTTCAACATTTACCAATGTACAGGAAGAATCGTCGGAAGAAATGTCATTCTGTGCTGAATACTCACTTTCTTATGAACCTGATGCAGTAGTAGATCCTGTAGCCCCCGTAGATCCTGTAGATCCTGTAGATCCTGTAGACCCTGTAGACCCTGTAGATCCCGTAGATCCCATCGAACCCGAACCCATTGAACCTGAAGAACCTGCGGACGATGCGATCACAATAACAGTATACGACTACTACGATACCTACGAGGTTGAATGCAAGTCCGGCGATATTACAGGTGAAATCGAGTATGCCGGCGTTGACGGAATGCTCTTTGCGGGATGGTTTACCGATTCAAGATATACTTCTGCGGCTGATTTCACATATGTCGAAGAGGATATTACGGTTTATGCAAAATATGTCAGTGATTCTTACCTCCAGGTAGAGCGTGTTTCTCCCAGACTGCGCGGAGACGAATACCTTGTAACAGCAATCGACAGTGAAGACTACGCCGAAACAGGATTCATTATCAATGACGAAGCTTATACTGTCGACGAGTATTCTTCACGTCTCGGTCTGTACAGTGCGCGTCTGCTCTTCGGTAGAGGAGTCGGAGCTCGCGCTAAGCTGATGTTCATTGAATTCCCTGACGGAGACGAAATAACAGTAACACCATACTGGGTAACTCTTGACGGCACAACAGTTTACGGAACAACCGAAACATATTCAAATTATAAGAGCCACTACAGAATTTGGTAAAGGAGACAAGTCATGGATGATTTAATGAATGCTGAACTTAATGATATAATCAGCCATAGGGATGATGTTATTATTGGAGATTCAAATGAAGGTGATTTACAAAATATTGGAGAGCTCCATGAGTTCATCATGCCTGACGGTTCCAAGGTTTTGATTGACAGATTCGGCAATATAATCAGATAAAACAAAAAACGGGGGGATGGCGGTACATTCCTCCGTTTTACATTATTAATATGAAAAACATAATTAAAATCGCGGATATTCCAATTGGCATCGAGCTTCAAAACGACGGCTATCTTCCGGCATTCAGTCCGTACATTACTTCCGAAGAGCCTGTTTTCAGCATCAGCATAACTAAGGAAGATATCCAAAAAGTGCGCGAAAGACGTAAAGAATACGCGGAAGAATCGGATCAGTACATCGAGTACATGGAGCTTTACAACAAAATCGCAGATAAAATGCTAAACTGTGACAGAGCCGGATTTCATGGAGTCGCGTTTCTCTGGCAGGGTAAGGCGTGGATATTTACTGCCCTCAGCGGAACGGGAAAAACCACGCAGTATGTCCTGTGGAAGTCGCTTTTCGGTGAAGAGATTCAAATGATAAACGGCGACAAACCTTTCCTCAGCTTTTACAGTGACGAAATAATTCTTCATCCGTCTCCGTGGGCAGGTAAGGAGTGCCTTTCGCAGAAGATAACTGCACCACTCGGCGGAATAATTCTGCTTGAACAAAGTAAAGAAAACAAAATCAACAGACTAAACCCAAGTGAGGCTGCGGGAATGATGTTTTTGCAGTTCATGTTCAGCCGAGAGAATGCGGAAGACGTCAAAAAAATCTGCGAGCTTGAAGAAAAACTGCTGACAAAAATACCTGTCTGGAAACTGATGAACCGCGGAGATAAAGAGTCCGCAAAGTTGTGTCACGATACACTTTTGGAGGAAAAATGAAATACATACTGCAAAAAGATGTGGTTTTGAGCACAATATGCGGTGAGCAATTTCTTATAGCCGCAGGAGATGCGAGAGGACGCGTGCCGTATATCGAAGGTATCACAAAGCCCGGGGCATATTTTTGGAAAATGCTTGAAGCGGGAGACAGCATCGAAAACATAATCAAGACCGCTTCAGCCGACTACAATACCACCGAGGAAAACGCAAGCATCGCATTCTGGAAATTCGCGAAATCACTTGAAGCAAAAGGCTACATAAAATTCTCAGAGAATTAAAAAATCAGCCGTCTGTTCGGTAAATCTCAAATGTTAGAATGTAAATCTAATAAACGAGATTAAACCGATACAGGCGGCTGTTTATGTTTATTCAGTTTTCGCTATAGCTCATTTCGCGTTGCCTTCCAAAATTTCAGCGACTTTTATTACATCTCCAGCACCCATCACAACAATAACGTCGCCGTCATTGCCTTCAGCTTCAGCAATTTCGGCAGCTTTTTCAAGTGAATACGTGCAGACAACGCTCTTGTTCTTCTCAGATATCGCATCAGCTATTTTTTCCGAGGTGATTCCGTAGGTGTTTGTTTCCCTTGCCGCGTAAATAGGACAGAGTATCAGTTTGTCTACGCCCGAATCAGCAAAAGCCGAAACAAAGCCGTCGAAAAGTTCAGCTGTCCTTGAATAAGTATGCGACTGGAAGACGATAATTAACCTGCCTTTTGTGATTTTTCGAGCCGCAGAGAGAGTAGCCGCAATTTCCGTCGGGTGGTGAGCATAGTCGGAATACAGCTCCGCTCCGTTTTTAGTCTTTCCGAGATTTTCCATTCTGCGGCAGATTCCACGGTATTCGCTGAGTCCGCCTGCAATTTCTTCGGGAGTTGTTCCTGAAATAATGCAAGCCGCAAAAGCCGCAAGAGAGTCCGAGATGTAGTGAGCTCCCGGTATTTTCAACTTCACGTGTGCGAGCTTTTCTCCCTTGCTCATTATGTCAAACTCGGGATAACCGTCCGATATATCTTCGTTTTCAGAGTAATAGTCGGCGGATTTGTCGGTGCGCGAGAACGAAACCACATTGATACCGCGCTTCACAGCCTCCGACGCAACAAGCCTGCAATTCTCGTCGTCGAGATTAATAACGGCATTTTTGCAGGAGGGAAGAGTGATGAAATTCAGATAAGAGCCGCGCATTTGCTCCATCGACTTGAAGTAATCCACGTGGTCAAGCTCGATATTTAAAATAATCGCCGTCGTAGGATTGAAATCAAGGAAAGAATCCATGTATTCGCAGGCTTCAAACACAAAGTAATCGTGTCCGCCGATAATGTCAACTTCTCCCGTTTCCTTTAGAGCCGCGCCGCCGGATACAGTGGGATTTTTCTTCGCGTATGATAAAATTTTCGCGAGCATTCCCGTCGTGGTGCTTTTTCCGTGAGTGCCGGAAACTCCTATTCGTTCGCTGTAGCCCGTCATGATGTAACCGAGGTAGTCTGCGCGTGAGATAAGCGGGATTCCGTGGTCGCGAGCGTATGAATATTCAGGATTGCTTTCGGGAATAGCGACAGTGTAAACAAGAGCCGCGCAGTCCACCACGTGTTCGGCAGAAGCGGTATAGTACACCTTGATACCCATTGCTTCAAGCTTGTCGGTGATAGCGGATTCTGTTCTGTCGTAGCCGGAAACCTCGTATCCTCGAAGGTGGCTGATGTGTGCGAGGGAGTTCATACTGACGCCGCCGATTCCGTCAAAGAATATTTTCTTTTTATTTTTCAGTATTTCAGCGATTTCTTTGGGACCGTGATGTGTGTTAGGTAATGCCATATAGTAGACCTTTCGATAAATATTTATGCTAAAAAATGTATAAACTTAAAATTTTGAGCGGATAATAGAAGCAGAGCCGAGTGGGCGGCTTGATTTTTATTTGACAGGAAAATTATAAAAAAGATACATTTACTTAAAAGATTATTTTTTATTAACATGAATCAATTTCATATTGTTGGTATATAATGATAATCAGCCAAGGAAAACTAATCATAAGGAGATTTAACAATGGTCATCACAGATATCAAAGTAAGAAAGCTTTTTGAAGAAGGACCGATGAAGGCTATAGTTTCCGTTACGTTCGACGATCAATTGGCGCTTCACGACATCAAAGTTATCAGCGTTCGCGATAAAAACTTCATTGTCATGCCCAGCCGCAAGAATCCCGACGGAACATACCGCGACATCGTACATCCCATCAATGCAGAGTTCAGAGGTATGCTCGAAGCTGAAGTAATCAAAGCTTACGAAGAAGAACTTGCCCGTGCCGCTGCTGAACGCGAAACCGAAGCATACGAGAATCAGCAGAACGAAGAAACAGAACTTGGTTGAGTGTTATAAAAAATATCACTGAATAATATTCCGGTCAGGCGGATTTCGTCTGGTCGGATTTTTTATTTCGTTTGCCAAATATTAGTTTTTTCTGTATAAAGTAGTTAATTATGAACAATATTACCTCCGCGCACGGTTTTGCTATCGCGAGAGGAATTGAAAGCACGCGCGTCATCAGTTCAATGAAAACGTAGGTCTTTATAAGAAATACAACTCCTGCGAGGGAATAATATTCGATAAGCGAGGTTTTCAGCGATACTGAAGAAGTGAACACAAACTTGCGGTTTATCGTGAAGTTGACAAAAGACGAAACGCACCATGCTATAAACGCACCTATCTCAAGTGAAGCCACGGGAATGACTTTGTTCAAAGCGAGCAGGAGAACATAGTCTATGATAAAAGCAAAGCCGGACGAAAAGACATATTTTAAAATTTTCGACGAAAGAAATACCGAGAAAAGATATCGCAGCGAGTTCAGTGAAAACTTTCTCTTGTCCGAGCCTAACATTACAATGCGCTTGACGTTGTGCTTTTCATCATTTGCTAAGGCTAAAAGCCGAACAGTGTCAAAAGACGACGCATTTTTCGTCAGTTCCGCAAAAGAAGCGGGGAATATAACAGCCCCGACCGAATCGGATTCCTTGATTCCGGCAAAAGAATATATGAACCGTCTCGGAGTCGCAAAAAAGTCGGCTTTCTCATGTATACCCACAGTGATGCTGTCGTCTGAAGCATTTTCGCGAAGCGCAGTCAGCTGTTCGGAAGAAGGTTTTACGCCTTTGTCAATCTTTATGATAAACTTAACATTGGGGTCAAGAGAAGATGACACAAAATCGGAGCTTGAAATGACAGTGCGGACAAAAGTCAGCTCTTCTTTGATAACGGATTTTTTCGGTGCAATGATTATCGTGTCTCGCATTTGTATTCCTTAATTATGTGTGTTTTTCGTTTTCTTCAAGAGCTTCCGCTATTTCCGGCTGAACTGCAGCGTCTGTGTCCGGTACAAACATTTTTGTGTGCTTGAGTATTGCTACAGCCGAGATAAACACGCATCCGAGCGCAACATAGATCTGATGATATATGAGAAGCACGGGCGGAGCAATGACGGCAAACAGCAGGAACGTAACAATGCTGCGTATTCTGTGCGGATTTATCTTCACTATGACCGAGAAGAAGATGTACAGTCCCGCAAGAATGAACCCGACATATGAAGAAGGCATACAGCCTATGAGAACGCCGAACGACGTCGCTATGCATTTTCCGCCTTTCCAGTGGTTGAAAGCAGGGAATGCGTGTCCGAGAACCGGCATCAGCATGACAACGGCAAAACGAACGTTGTCAATCCCGAAGAACATATTCGCTATAAAAATGGGAAGAAATCCTTTGAGCATATCGCAGAACAGGCAAGCCATACCGCAGACAACGCCGCAGTTTTTGAAAACATTGGACGCGCCGGGATTTCTGTCGTTCGATTTTTCAGTGATGTCACCGTACCCGAGCAGCTTCGGTATTTCTTTTGAAAACATGACCGAGCCGAGAGTGTAGCCGCCTATCATTAGCATCGCCCAGAATAATATATTCAGTTTATTCATGCATATATTCTCCTAACACAAAACTCATGCTAACATTATACCCCAAAAATGTGCTAAAATCAAGGTGCAATAAGTTAAATCATAAACAAATCCAACCCATATAAAAAATTCCCTCCTATTAAATAATACCGTAGGATGGAATAGTTTGCTTACGCGTTGTGTTCGGTGCGCTTAAGAATTTCTGTCTGAATCCTCTTGTCAAGGAGAACAAAGTTATCGGAGAATCCGCCTACACGCACAATGACGTCCTTGTGGTTTTCGGGATCTTCCATCGCCGCTATCAGAGTTTCGGGGTCAACGACATTAACCTGAAGCTGACTTCCGCCCTGCATGAAATAAGACTCAAACAGCTTTTGTACCTTTTCCGTGCCTTCCTTTGTCTTAAAGTTAGCGGAATCGAGACGCAGGTTCAAGATACAGGTTCCGGCGCATTTTTCCTGATTCAGAGAGAGCGCTGCGCCCATTACCGATGTAGGACCTTCGGTGTCCGTACCCTGCATAGGACCGCAACTGTCTGCCGTGGGCTGTCCGAGCTTTCTACCGTCGGGTGTAGCTCCAACACGCTCGCCGCAGGTTATCCATGTTATACACAGAATCAGAGCGGGCATGAATCTTCCGGGCTGTTTGTCGTTTCCGCGGTAGCATCTTTGTGCCATTATCTCGTCGAATACGCAGGTCATAAGGTCGTTTGCAAGAGAGTTGAGCTCGTCGTCATAGTTTCCGAATTTGGTAACGTTCTTGCATTTTGCGCGTATGTCCTCGTGTCCGTTAAAGTCCGAAATAAGGCTCTGTAAGAATTCTTTCTTGCTGAAGTCTCCGAACTTTCCTTCGTAATACTGTTTTACGGTGTAAAGCGAGTTTATTGCGTTGGTGGAACCATATATGTTGGTGGAGTCGAAATTATATCGTGTGCCGCCCTTTGAGAAGCTCTTTGCGTTCTGGATGCAGTCTCCCGCGAGAAGAGTTTTCAGAATGCAGGGTGAGTGCAGACCCCACGCGAACTGACGAATGTTGATGTTCTCCGCCATATCGCGAACCGTTATTCTGTATTCGTCTTTTGTCAGCTTGTAGAACTCGTCAAACGTATCGCACGAGAGAAAATGATTGTACAGTGAATGCTCAAAAATATCAAGCATATTGTAGCATACCCACGTTGAGTCGCAGGCGGTTTTTCCCTGTATCATAAGCTCGGAGCATCCGCCGAAAACAAAGTTGACAGCGTCCTCATAGGGAACATTGTAGTCGTTCACCAAGCGTCTGAGGTAGATATCTTCATTAACTATTGCCGGCTGAGCGAATCCCTTGCTGATGTTGCAGAGACAAGCGTCCCACACATACTGCGGCATATCAGGGCGAACGCGAAGTGTAACATTAGGGCTGCGAAGTCCGCCTATTGCACGAATCGTTATCGCCGTCAGCTCGTTGTAAGCGGGAGAGCCGTCTGCATGGCTACCTCCTACCGTTACGTGAGTTGCGCCGGGATGCCCCATTCGTTTGTCTATGTCCTCGAGCATTTCGCGTATCATTGAATAAGCCTCTTCGGGAGAAGTTTTTCCCTCGGCGAGATCTTTTGCATAATAGGGATAGAGATAGTCGTCGATTCTGCCGGTTTCAAAGCTGTCCGTGAAGAACATTGCGGCGTCACACGCGACAAAAGCTTCATAGAATGACTCGGCGGGTTTAAGCGGAACTTTCTTTACGGCTTCAATAAGTCTGTGCAGCTTTGTTTTGTCGCCGGTGAAGGTCTTTTCGATTTCTTCAAGATGAGCGGCAAAATGGCCCATGTATGTTTCAATGCCTTCGATAACGTCAAGCATTCCTTCTTCAAACATACGAGTCTCAGGCTCTGTCGTTTCGTCGAGTTTCTTTAAAACCTCTTCACGGTAAGCGGAAATACCTCTCTTAAGGACGAATTCGATGTCGGGTACGTTGTGCAGACCTCCGTGTGTGTATCTGCATCTGCTCGGATCGACATACATCGCGCGGCAGTTGTTTATCACGGAGTCTACAATGTATCTCTCTACGGAGTTTTCGCATTTGTCGTACAGACGTCTGAACTTTCCCTCGTCAAACCAGCAGTTTCCGTCCGTGTTAATCATAAAACCGTAGTCCTGCGCGTCGTCCTCGGGGATTCTCATCATAAGCAAGTGCGGAACTTTCACCATGAGCTGCTGTCCGTCATAGTAATTCGGAGTCGGAAGGTTTTTGAGAACATATCTTACGGCACGGGCAGCACGGCGTTCGATAGGCTCGTTCAGATTCTTGTAATACAGAGCCGCGGAGTACATACCGTATTTCTTTAAAAATCTGGCGTGTCCCGAAAGCTCCAGTTCGTTGTCGAGTATTTCTTGACTGTTTTTCATATCATTAAATCCTCAAAATCATTCCGGATCGCCGAGAGCTATAACGTCGTCACGCATTCTCTTTAGTTCGTCCGCAGTGAGAGCAACATTCGCGGAAGCCGCAGTTTCGAGAATATGCTCGGGTTTTCTTGCGCCGCAGAGGATGTGAGACATACCGGGCTGATTCATGCTCCATGCAACAACGAGATTTGCGGTCGTGCAGTTGTATTTCTTCGTAAGGTCGCTCCAGCTGTCGAGCATATTTATAACCTTGATACGGTTGACCGGCTTCATCCACGGAATTGAGCTGCGCTTTTCTTTTTCTTCGAATACGCTTTCCATTGTGATTTTTCCGGTGAGCAGACCCTGTTCAAGCGGGGAATATGCCATAACTGCGAGGTTGTTCTTTAAGCAGCTGTCGATGAGTCTGGTTTCAAGACCGCGGTCGAGCATACTGTATTTTTCCTGGATAACATCAAGTTCGCCGTATTTGAGATATTCGTCAATGTGTTCCTTTTCAACGTTTGACGCGCCTATGCATCTGATGATACCCTGACGCTTCAAGTCCATAAGGCACTCCATCGTCTTGCTGATGGGAGTAACATACGGCGGAACGGACTGCCAGTGAGTGAAATAAACGTCTAAATAGTCCGTGTCAAGACGCTTCAGGCTCATTTCAACCTCGCGCTTTATTGTGTCGGGTTCAAGGCAGCGGTTTACATTGTGTCCGTCCTGTGCGAAGAAGAACGAACCGCGCTCATCATTCCACCATAAGCCGCATTTTGTCGAAAGTATTACCTTGTCGCGGATGCCTTTCAGCGCTTTTCAGACTACAGTTTCACTCTTGCCGAATCCGTAGCAGGGAGCAGTGTCGATGAGCGTAATACCAGCCTCAACAGCCTTGCGTATGGTTTCAATGGACTTTTCATCGTCCGAATCTCCCCACCATTCTCCGCCGCCTATAGCCCATGTGCCGAGACCTATGGCAGACGCTTCAATTCCTGATTTTCCGAGTGCTCTTTTGATCATAATCATTCACCTTTATTCATAAATTTAGATTTTTATCATGTTGTTCCATGCCTCGATTTGCTCTTTTGTCGGAACGGAAAACTCTTTTGCTCCTTCAACTCCGAAGCGTCCGACTTTTCCCTGACCGAGCATATGATATGGCATGATTTGTATACCGACGCAGTGCTTTAGGGAAGAGTACAGCTCTTTCAGCTTTAGAAAATGCCGCGGAACATCGTTCACCCCCGGTATTATCGGACATCTCATCTTAACGGATGCACCGAGTTCGTCGAGCTTGCGGATATTCTCCATCGGAAGCCGGTTTGATATGCCTGTGTATTTGATGTGGTTCTGCTCATCCGTTTCCTTTATATCAAATAGGAACAAGTCCGCATAAGGCTGAACCTTTTTTATAATATCAAACTGAACCGCGCCGCTTGTCTCAATGCAGGTGTGAATGCCGTTTTCTTTAGCGAGAGACAGTATAGCAAGCACAAAATCCGACTGCAACAGAGGTTCTCCGCCCGATATTGTAATTCCGCCGCCCGAGGAGACGTAGAAAGCCTTGTCCGCAAGCGCGATTTTCATGACCTCTCCCGCCGACATGGTTTTGCCGCAGAGCTTTACCGCACCGTATTCGCATGACTGAACACATTTGCCGCATTGTATGCACTTTGAGCGGTCGATGTAATGCGTGTCGCCCTCGAAAGAATGACATCCCATCGGACATACGGACTCACATCTGTGGCAGAAAGCGCATAAACGGTCGTTATATTCAAGCGTCGGGTGAACATCCAGTCCTTCGGGATTGTGGCACCACTGACATCTCAGGTGACATCCCTTTAGGAATACAGTAGTGCGTATGCCTGGACCGTCGTCTGTGCAGAACTTTTGAATGTTGAAGACTGTGCCGGAAATATCTGATTCCACAAAAAGTCCCCCCTTGTCTTCACATTGCTTACGGCTACATTATAGCACTTGACAAAGCGTCTTGTAAATATTATAATCAGATACAAATATAAGAATATTGAACTGACAGGACGGGAGAAAAATGCAGAACAACGAAATAATCATACCGATACTGAACCCGCAGATAGAGCAGCTTCCGCTGTACATTACACAAATATGCGTGCAGTTTCAGCAGAATAATTTGGTGGAACGTGCCGATGGCTTTGAGGATTATCAGCTTGCGATATGTTTAAGCGGGAGCGGGATATTCAGCTGCGGCGGCGAGAACTACGAGATAAATGAACATGACGCGTTCCTGTTTTCCCCGGGAGTGCCGCACAGCTATCAGCCGACAGAGCAGTTTCCGTGGGTGCTTGACTGGGTGTGCTACAAGGGAGACTTGTTCGATTCGCTGTTCTCGGACGGATTCTGCATACTGCGCGACATAAAGCCGTCAAAAATCGGGTCGGAAATCGGGCAGATATACTCCCTCCTGAAAAAGAACAGTATGCTCAACTACTTCGAAGCGTCAAAGCTGCTCTATTCACTCCTTACCGAGCTGACGGCGCACAAGAACGGATTCTACCGCGAAGTCCCGTCAATAGTAAAGCTCGAGCCGGTGACCGCGTACATGGAGCAGAACTTCACAAACGATATCTCCCTTGAAGACCTCGCGGCGGAAATAAACGTCTCCGTCTCCTACCTATGCCGAATATTCAAGTCCGCCTACCATATGCCCCCGCTGCAATACCTCATCCGACTGAGAATAAACCACGCCAAGCAGCTCATGGTCAGCTATAACAAAATGTCCGTGAGGGAGATATCACTGAAATGCGGGTATAAGGACGTCTCATATTTCAGCGCGGAATTCAAGCGGATAACAGGCTTCACCCCCGCCGAATACCGCCGCCAAGTGATGTTTTAAGACAAAAGAAGACGAAAAAATCAAAAAAATCACGAAATTATTGAATTTAACTTGGCGAATGTGACAAAAAATGATACTATAACCTCGGGAGATGTGGAGTATTTGCAGTATGACAATATTATATTTTTCAGGAGGACAATGTGAAACTCAAAAAAATGCAAAACGTCAAGACGACGATGAAAACCATAAAATACGCGTTCGGTCTTGTATGGGGAAAAAGGTGCGGAAAATTGCTTGTTGTGCTGCAAAACATAGGTGCGATAATAGGTGTTTTCCCTCCGATAATCTACGCGGTTTTCCCCGGACTTATTATAATGAGCTGATACAAAACAGAAGAATACCATATCTGATTTTATATGTGTTTTGTTTGCTTGCTCTTCCGGCTATTCTGCGTCTTATCAAAACATTCATTGACATTCGTACATCTAAGCTGACAAAGACCTTCAATATGGAGATAACGTCGGACTTTTATAACCATGTGATGAATATGGATTATGCAACTGTAGAAAATCCCGAGATTCAAAACATAAAGGAGCGTGCTTCCGATACTCTTGTCAAGGTGGCGGACGTTTCTACAGGAATGACGACTCTGATATCAGCGGTCATTTCTTTGCTTCTCATTTCATCAATCATAAGCGTACTGAATCCTCTCATCATATTGCTTGTGATTCTCATTTTGATTATCAATTCTGCGGTGACGAAGAAAGTCAACTACAAGAATCACATAATCGGAATGGAGCTGAGCAAAAACGACCTCTTCCTGTGGGCGTACAGCTACATGATGGGACACTTATCATATGCTCAGGAAGTACGACTGTTTAAGCTGAATAAGCTGCTTATTGACGGCTATAAAAAATACAAGCATGAAAACGATGAAAAAGAAATCATCATGACCAAAAACTGCGGCGGCAGAGACATTATTCTTATGCTGACGGACGTTTTTCAGCAGGTGGTTTTGTATGCGTATCTCATATTCAATGTGCTGTATAGAGGTCTGCCCGTCGGAAGCATTGCTATATTTATCTCCACAGTCGGACAGTTTTCAGGCACACTGAGCTCTGTATTCAACGCGTATCTTTATCTCGAAAGTGAGAGCTTTAGAATTCAGGAGCTGATGGACTTTATTGTATATTACAGAATTTATACAATCTGCGGCAGTATATGTTTATCTAATTTACAAGGTGCTCATCGGTGCGCTATCAATAGGCTATATGACAATATGTCTGTCTGCGGTTCAACGCTTTTCTGGGTCAGTTTCTTCGATTGTCAACGCATATATGGCGCTTTCCGAACGTACTATGGAAATAAAGGAATGGCAGGACTTTTTGAATATTCCGGTAAAAGAAAAAAAGGGCACAATGATTCCCGTAATAGATGAAAATTCTTACATTGAGTTTCATAACGTATCATTTCAATATCCCGGTAGTGATATCTTTGCGATAAAAAATTTAAATTTAAGGCTTTCATGCACAAAAAAACTTTGCATTGTCGGTGAAAATGGTTCCGGTAAATCGACGTTTATTAAACTACTCCTGCGCTTATACGAACCCACATCTGGTGAAATATTGCTCAATGGTGTAAATATAACGGAATACAACTATGAGCTGTATACTAAACTATTCGCCCCCGTATTTCAGGATTTTTCTACATATGAATTAACACTGAAAGAAAATGTGGCTCTTGACGAAAAATGTGATGATGTGAAATTCCACAAGGCGTGTATGAGTTCAAATATCCAATCGTTGATAGACAAGCTGGCAAAGGGTGCGGAAACGCAAATCGGAAAAGAAATTGATCCGGAGGGGATTGAGCCTTCCGGTGGCGAAGGACAACGTATTGCCATCGCAAGAGCGTGTTATCACGGAGGAGAGATTTTCATATTAGATGAACCGACAGCGGCACTTGATCCCATGGCTGAATATGAAATATATACTCAATTCTCCAATATAATTACGGACAAATGCGCAATTCTTATCACACACCGTCTCTCAGCAGTTCAACTTGCCGATAATGTAGCTGTGTTTGATGACGGTCGCGTAGCAGAGTACGGCACTCACTCCGAGCTGTACGCAAAAGGCGGAATCTACACGGAAATGTTCGACAAACAAGCGAAATTCTACAGAGACGAGCCTGAACAATAACAAAATAACCGCACACCATAGCCGGACCGAAATCTGCAATGGAGTGCGGTTTTGTTTATCTTATTCAGTCAATTCGTGCGAGTATTGCCTTACTTCTCCGAGAAGAATCCGAACGCGCGGAATCTGTCATATCTCTTGTTTTTCAGCTCTTCCGCGGACAGCTTTGAGAGACTATAGATATCCTTGAAGAGAATAGCTCCTATGTTGCGGCACATATCTTCAAAATTATCGAAGTCCTCGGGAATGATATCGTCAGCTACATGGTATCTTCTCATGTCCTCGGCGGTAATGTGAAGTGCTTCCGCAGCATCCGAAACTCTTCCCGCGTCCTTCCAGAGAATACTTGCGCATCCTTCGGGACTGATTACGGAATAAACGGAGTTTTCGAGCATATAAACCTTGTCAGCCGCCGCAAGAGCAAGAGCACCGCCGCTTCCGCCTTCACCGATAACGATGGTTACAACAGGAGTTGCAAGTCCCATCATTTCGAGAATGTTTTCGGCTATGGCTTCACCCTGACCTCTTTCCTCGGCGTCAGCACCACAGAACGCACCTTGTGTGTCGACAAAACAAATAACAGGGCGGTGGAACTTTTCAGCCTGCTTCATGAGACGGAGCGCTTTTCTGTATCCCTCGGGCTTCGGACAACCGAAATTCTTTTTGATTCTTTCGTTTATGTCCGCACCCTTGTCGATAGCGATGTAAGTTACCGGGATGTCGCCGAGAAAACCTACGCCTGATACTATTGCGGGGTCGTCTCCGAAACGTCTGTCACCGTGAAGCTCAACGCAGTCGGTGAAAATGTTCTTGACATAGGCAGCGCCGGTAGGTCTTTTGCTTCCTCTCGCGGCTCTGAGCTTTTCATAAGCAGTCATATTACTTTGCTCCTTTCTTTTTATCGTTGGCAGGAGCACTGTGAATCTTCAGCAGTGTGCCGAGAGTGTCTTTCAGCTGCGGTCTTTCGACAATGCTGTCAATAAAACCGTGTTCAAGCAGGAATTCGGCTGTCTGGAAGTTTGAGGGAAGCTCGGTTTTTGTGGTCTGTTCAACAACGCGACGACCTGCAAATCCGATAAGTGCCTTCGGTTCGGTAAGAAGAATGTCACCCTGCATAGCGAAACTTGCGGTAACGCCGCCTGTAGTGGGATCGGTGAGGACTGTTATATAGAGCAGACCTGCCTCACTGTGCTTCTTGACCGCGCCGCTGACCTTAGCCATCTGCATGAGGGAGATAATACCTTCCTGCATTCTCGCGCCGCCCGATGCTGTGAATCCGATGACGGGGAGCTTCTTTTCGATGGCAGTTTCAAAAGTCTTTGTGATTTTTTCGCCCACAACAGAACCCATGCTTGCCATCATAAAGCGGGAATCCATGACGAAAATCGCGCATTCCTGACCGTTTATCTTAGCAGTACCGCAGATAACGGCGTCGTTTTCTCCCGTAGCAGCCGTAGCCTTGTCGAGCTTATCCTTGTATCCGGGAAAATCCATGAAATCCATGCTCTTGTATTTTTTGAAGAGTTCCTTGAAAGAGCCGTCGTCAGTCACCATAGCAATTCTGTCTCGCGCGCCGACTCTCATGTACTTTCCGCACTTCGGACAAACCATGAAGTTTTCCTTGAGGTCGACATCGGTGGTTTCGTTTCCGCAGGTGGAGCACTTTATCGGAATCGGAACGGTTTTTCCGGAAATTAACTGTGTGATTTTATCTTTGATAGTGTTTAACATTTATGCCTCCTTGTTTTCCGCTGGAACAAGCGCAAATGAAAACTCAGCTTCGAGGACAACGTCGTCTCCGACATATCCCACGCCTTTGACAAAGCAGAAAGCACCGACCTTGCGGACAACGGAGCATTCCGTAACAAATGTGTCGCCGGGTCTGACTGATTTTTTCCACTTGACGTTTTTCATTCCCGAGAAGAGTGGGAGTGCGTCACTGCATGAAATCAAAGCACAGACGGACTGAGCCATGATCTCGCAGAGAATAACTCCGGGGACGATGGGATTGCCGGGGAAATGTCCCTGTAAAAACCATTCGTCGCCGCGAATATATGTCTTTCCGACAGCAGTGTTTTCGTCGCCGTCCTTTGTAGTAACTTCACCGACAAGGAGCATGGCGTCACGGTGCGGAAGACGTGTTTTAAGTTCTTCGTGTGTCATATCGTGCCTTTCAATCCTTTACGGGAGCAAATGCGAGGCAAACATTGTGTCCGCCGAATCCGAGAGAGCCGGAGAGAGCAAGCTCTATCTCAGCGTCTATGGGAGTGTTCGGAGTATAGTCGAGGTCGCACTTTTCGTCGCGCTCATGGAGATTAATCGTCGGCGGAACCTTTCCTTCGCGGATAGCAAGAATCGAGGATATAGCTTCAACAGCACCTGCCGCGCCGAGCATATGTCCGGTCATCGACTTTGTGGAGCTGATGTGGAGCTTGTAAGCGTCGTCGCCGAATGCCAGCTTGAGAGCGGTTGTCTCTGTAGCGTCGTTGAGCTGAGTACCCGTTCCGTGAGCATTGTAGTAAATCTTGTCTGCGGAAGGAGCGTTTTCGGGAATTGCAAGACGGATAGCGCGTGCAACCTGTTCGCCTGAAGGATCGGGAGCAGTAACATGGTGCGCGTCGCTAGTAGTGCCGTAGCCTACGATTTCAGCGAGAATATTTGCTCCGCGGTTCTTAGCGTGCTCGTATTCCTCGAGAACAAGGATAGCAGCACCTTCACCCATGATAAATCCGCCGCGTCGTGCGTCAAAAGGAAGGGAAGCTGCGTCCTTGTCGGTTGAAGCGGAAAGAGCGGTGCAGTTGCCGAATCCCGCTACAGCAAGAGGAGTAATGCAAGCCTCGCTTCCGCCGCAGATCATTGCAGTGGCAGAGCCGAAAACGATAGCACGGTACGCTTCGCCGATTGATGTTGCGGAAGACGCGCAGGCTGTAGTGTGGTCGATGCTCGGACCCTTAGCCTGATACTTTATTGCGACATTTCCGGCAGCTATGTTCGCGATCATTTTGGGAATGAACTGAGGAGAAACCTTTCTCGGACCTCCCGCAAGAAGAGCGGCGTGCTCGGAGCAGAACGTTACAAATCCGCCGACTCCCGTGCCTACATAAACGCCGAGCTCTTCCGATGGAACATTGCCGATGATTCCGCTTTGTTCGACCGCTTCAGCCGCAGCATATAGAGCGTACTGTACATAAGGGTCGGTTTTTCTGACTGTCGTTTTGTCGAGCCTTTCAAGGGGATTAAAATCCTTGAGCTGAGCCGCGAGCTTGAATTTATAGTCGGTGGTATCGAAGTATGTTATCTCGTCAATACCGTTTTTTCCGCTGAATATAGCCTCGCGGTAAGCCTCAACTGTATTTCCGACAGGTGATAAGCATCCCATACCGGTTACAACAACACGTCTCATATATAAATCAAATTCCTTTCTCGATTAAATTACATTGCCATGCCGCCGTCGCAGCGAATAACCTCTCCCGTAATGTAGTCGGACATGGGAGACGCGAGGAAGAACACGAGATTAGCGACTTCCTCAGCCTTG
>Ga0129314_1000145_pt1 | contig 93245 bp, 101 predicted proteins | sample O1111metagenome_FD_94431 | JGI IMG/M metagenome (GOLD analysis project Ga0129314, IMG submission 94431) | Orangutan individual fecal microbial communities from fecal samples from Wisconsin, USA - O1111 metagenome | ecosystem: Host-associated > Mammals > Digestive system > Large intestine >...
CCTTTTTGTGGAAATCCCACCAAAGATTTCAGTATCGTCATTTATGGGATATTTGAAAGGGAAAAGTAGCACGATGATTTACGAGCAATTCGGCGATTTAAAATACAAATATCGAAATCGATCATTTTGGTGTAAAGGATATTATGTCGATACAGTCGGAAAAAATGAACGCCGAATTGCGGAATATATACGAGATCAATTGGATGAAGACAAATTAGGAGAACAGCTTAGTATTCCAGAAACTGAAAAGTATAGAAAAAAGAGAAAGTAGTTTATGAAATACGCAGTTGGCAGATTATATTACGCGTTGTACGCGTAACGCGAGGAGCATGGGCTTTGCCCTGTCGTTAAAAACCCCGCGTTTGACGCGGGGATGGTTTTTTTTTGTTTTTATTGCTGTTGGGATTATAGTATTATAGATATAACCGTTAAGATCGTCGTCGAAGAACGTATGAGGAACAGAAATAATGGAAAATAATATTGTATCGGAACTTACATCTTTTATAGCGCACGCACCCACGGCATTTCATGCGGTGGCGGAATTAAAGAATTTCCTGAATCGAGACGGGTTCGAAGAACTGCATGAATCCGAGCGGTGGGAGATCGAACCCGGAAAAAAATATTACGTCACAAGAAATAATTCCAGCATCATCGCGGTCAAGGCCGGAACCGACCTGGATGATTACAGCTTCCATGTGACCGCATCCCACAGCGATTCTCCCTCTTTTAAGCTGAAAGAAAATGCGGAAATCGAAATCGCAAAAAGATACACGATGCTGAACACCGAAGGGTATGGCGGAATGATTTGTTCTACCTGGTTTGACCGGCCCCTTTCCCTTGCGGGAAAAGTAATGGTAAAAAACGGAAATCGATTAGAGACTCACTTGGTGAAAGTGGATCGAGATCTTCTGATGATTCCCAGCCTGGCCATTCATATGGATCGAAAAATCAATGAAGGCCGGCCACTCAACAAGCAGGTGGACATGCTGCCCATATTATCCGGCAGCGTGAAGGGACCGGATGCCGTTAAAAAACTGATTGCGGAAGAGCTGGGCATATCGGAAGAGAACATCTACGGGATGGATTTGTTTTTATACAACCGAATGGAAGCGGTACGATGGGGCCATGACGATGAATTCATCGGGTGCCCGAGACTGGATGACTTGCAATGTGCTTTTACCTCTATGAAGGGATTCCTGACGGCAGAGAACGATCGGAATATCAATGTCTATGCCTGCTTCGACAACGAAGAGGTGGGATCGGGCACAAAACAGGGAGCAGCGTCCACATTCCTTTATGATGTTCTGTGGCGGATGAACAAGGCGCTGGGCAAGGACGAAGAAGAATTTCGCCGTGCCGTGGCGAGCAGCTTTATGCTGAGCTGTGATAACGCCCACGCGGTACATCCGAATTATCGGCAGAAGAGCGATGAAACGAACCGTGTCTACATGAACGAGGGCATTGTGATCAAATCCCACGCCGGGCAAAAATACACCAGCGATGCGGTCAGCGTGGCGATTTTCAAGATGATTTGCGAAAAAGCAGAGGTGCCGGTGCAGTTTTTCTCCAATCGGTCGGACGAAGCGGGTGGCAGCACTCTGGGCAACATTGCCATGTCCCAGGTGTCCATGAATACCGTGGATATCGGATTGCCGCAGCTGGCGATGCATTCGGCGTATGAGACGGCGGGGGTGAAGGATATGGAGTATATGGTAAAAGCAGTGACGGAATTCTACGCATCGAATATCCGGGGGGATTCCGACGGAAATTATCGGATTTAGCGGCGGATTGATTTTCTTGTTTACAACGAATAAACGCATAAGGTATACTCACTTTGTTATGTTCATTGATTTATTAAGAGATGGGCTTGCATATTCTATGTACAAATAAATGGAGGCTTAGATGAAAGCAGAAAGACGTGTAGGTACGGTTTCCCGTGGAATCCGGTGTCCGATTTTCCGTGAAGGAGATAATCTGGCAGAACAGGTAGTGGAGAGTGTTCTGGAGGCAGCGGAATCCGATGGGTTCGAGATTCTGGACAAAGATGTAATCGGTATTACCGAGTCTGTGGTTGCCAGATGTCAGGGAAACTATGCTAGTGTGAACGACATTGCAGAGGATGTAAAGAACAAGTTGGGTGGAGAGACCATCGGAATCGTATGGCCGATTCTTTCCAGAAACAGATTCTCCATCTGCCTGAAGGGCATGGCAATGGGTGCCAAGAAGGTTGTTGTAATGCTCAGCTATCCGTCCGATGAAGTGGGAAATGCACTGCTTACCATCGATCAGGTGGTGGATGCGGGAATCAATCCGTATTCCGATGTGCTGGATGAGAAGAAATACAGAGAACTGTTCGGCGTGAACAAGCATCAGTTCACAGGCGTGGATTATGTGGAGTTCTACAGTGAAATTATCCGGGAAGCCGGTGCTGAGGCGGAGATCGTTTTCTCCAACAAGCCGGAGACGATTCTCGAGTACACGAACAATGTCATCAATTGCGACATTCATACCCGATTCAGAACCAGAAATAAGCTGAAGGATCTGGGCGCAAATGTTTACGGCATGGATGAGATTCTGAATGCACCGGTAAACGGAAGCGGCTTCAACGAAGAGTACGGCCTTCTGGGAACCAACAAATCCACCGATGACAGCGTAAAGCTCTTCCCGAGAGATTGTCAGCCTTTTGTGGATGAGGTTCAGACCATCATGAAGAAGAAAACCGGAAAGCAGGTGGAAGTTCTGGTATACGGAGACGGCGCTTTCAAAGATCCGGTGGGCAAAATCTGGGAACTGGCGGATCCGGTGGTTTCGCCGGCATATACGGAAGGCCTGAACGGAACACCGAATGAGCTGAAGCTGAAGTATCTGGCCGATAACGAATATTCGGATCTTACCGGAGATGAACTGAAAGAAGCGATTAAGCAGGCCATCAGCGATAAGCCGGAGGAGAGCCTTGTGGGAAACATGGCATCGGAAGGCACCACGCCGAGAAGACTCACCGATCTGATTGGTTCGCTTTGCGACTTGACATCGGGATCCGGAGATAAGGGAACACCGGTAATTCACATTCAGGGATACTTTGATAATTACACCACCGGAATGTAAATGAAAAAAGAGCTGAACGGAGGTCTGGAGGATGAGTAACAGGCGAACCTTCTTTTATTATGTGATCCCCTCCGTGTTGTCCTTCGCACTCTCCGGAATTTACGCCATTGTGGACGGTTTTTTTGTGGGAAATTCCATCGGGGATGCGGGGCTTTCCGCAATCAACATCGCGTATCCGATTACTGCGGTGCTGATTGCCACCGGAACCGGAATCGGCATGGGCGGTGCTGTCAAATACTCCATCCTGAAAGCCGGCGGGCACGAAGAAAGGGCGCGGGATTACGCCGCCGAGGCGATATGGATGATGCTGTTTTTCAGCGTGCTCCTTACCGGATCTTTCTATGTGATGTCGGAACGGCTACTTTCCGCGCTGGGGGCATACGGCAAGCTGCTGGTCCTGGGAAAAGAGTACACGACGGTAATCATCCTGGGAACTGTGCTGCAGGTATTCGGCACCGGAATGGTTCCTTTTATGAGAAATTACGGCGGCGCGATGTGGTCCATGATCGCCATGATATGCGGTTTTGCCACCAATGTGACGCTGGATTACATCCTCGTATGGGTGCTGAACTGGGGGATGTACGGTGCGGCTTTCGCGACGGTGATTGGACAGGGGGCCACCATGGCGGTGGCGCTGGTCTATTGTGCTGCCAAAAAGAAATTGTTTTTGAAGGTGACTTCCGGCGATATGGGGGTACGAGCGCTGCAAATCGTGAAAATTGGGCTGGCGCCCTTCGGATTGACGCTCGCTCCGGAAATTTCCCTTGTGATTATCAATCGCTTTTCCGCTTCCTACGGCGGACAGCGGGCAATCGCAACTTATGCCTGCATTTCCTATGTCATCTGCATTATCTATCTTCTCTTGCAAGGCGTAGGCGACGGTAGCCAGCCCCTTATGAGCCAATTCTACGGAGCGGGGCAGGGGAAAAATCTGAAGGAAACCAAGAAGCTGGCGTACAAATCATCGATGGCCATCGCGGTAATCGGCGGGATTCTGATGTATCTGCTTCGCGGTCAAATCGGTGTGCTGTTCGGCTCGTCGCCGGAAGTCAATGCGGAAATCATAATGGTCATGCCGATTTTCCTGCTTTCCCTTCCGGCCGATGCCATTACAAGAGTAACATCGGCAGCCTTCTACGCAACGGAGAAAAGCGTGTGGTCCTATGTGCTGATTCTGTCGGAGCCGGTGTTTACGCTGGTACTGGTGCTGATTCTGCCGCCGCTGTTCGGAGGTCAGATTATGATCTGGTGGAGTTCCGTCGCGGCAAAAATCGCTACGGCAGTGGTGGGCATTGCGCTGTCTGTTTTTATAAGAACGCAGAAAGGGCATGAACCGAAATTATTGAAAGAGGTGTATTGAGGAGGCGGACGATGGGACTTATCGGATTGAAATTCGAATATATTAGGTATGGCTCGGAGCACCGAATATTGCTGCTGCATGTCAAAAATGAACTGCAGGCATTTCGAAAGCTTTGTAAGTCTTTTTCCGGGTTTTTCGTGGAATTTAAGTGTTACAACAAGCGAGATTCACGTTGCGTGTGATGGGAGAGATATTTTTCCTCCGAACTGGAGTGAATTCTGCGATTTGCTCCATCGGCTCGGAATGTCGGAGTTAAAAGATTCTTTTTTCTGAGGTGTGAAGTTGGATGTATTGTTTCGGCATATCCAACTTCATTTTTTACTTTAGGATGATTTAATTAGAATGAAGTACGATGTATCTATTAGAATTGTATTAAATTCTTTGCTTAAATCTCCCAATCTGCTGTGTGAACCGGGTTCGAAACTTCTTTTGTTTATTATCATCCTCTATTTTCACCTCGCTTGTTGTGCAAAAGTGTGCTCAAGAGGGCAATATGCATAACGTTTCACACTAACTACACAATCCGCCCCGATGACGATTCTAATTACCTTAAAAGGCAAGCCGAATATGTGGGATGTCGGTTGTTGTTGGCAGCAATGAAAGTTTTTTTATCGTCGTGAAAGTGTTCTTTATAATATACAAACAAATTCTCCAAAAGACTTGATTAGAAATTACGAAACCGTTATAATTTTGTCAGAAATTGATAAATAAATATCAAGTTCAAAAAGGACTTTATTTCCGGTACTAGAGGAGGAAAATAAAATGCAAAGATTTACTAACCCAAGAGACATTTATCATGGCAAAGGTGCACTGGAAGTGCTGAAACAATTTGAAGGAAAGAAAGCGGTTATCTGTGTGGGCGGCGGCTCCATGAAGCGCTTCGGTTTCCTGGATAAAGCAAAGAGTTATCTGGAAGAGGCCGGAATGGAAGTTCGTGTATTTGAAGGAATCGAGCCGGATCCATCCGTTGAGACCGTAATGAAGGGTGCGGCATTTATGCAGGACTTTGGTCCGGATTGGATTGTAGCAATCGGCGGCGGTTCTCCAATCGATGCGGCGAAAGCAATGTGGATTAAGTACGAATATCCGGAAGTAACCTTCGAGGATATGTGCGTGGTATTCGGACTGCCAAAGCTGCGCACCAAGGCAAAATTCTGTGCGATTTCTTCCACATCCGGAACAGCTACAGAAGTTACCGCATTCTCCATCATCACAGACTACGAAAAGGGAATTAAATATCCAATCGCCGACTTTGAGATTACCCCGGACGTTGCAATCGTGGATCCGGAGCTGGCAGAGACCATGCCGAAGAAGCTGGTAGCTCATACCGGAATGGATGCGCTGACCCATGCGATTGAAGCTTTTGTATCCACAGTTCACAGTGATTTCACCGATGCACCGGCAATCCGTGCAATCGAGCTGATTCAGGCGAACCTGATCGATTCCTACAATGAAGATATGACCGCTCGCGACAGCATGCACAACGCACAGTGCCTTGCCGGCATTGCGTTCTCGTCCGGCCTGCTGGGCATCGTACACTCCATGGCTCACAAGACCGGTGCGGCATTTGCGGACTACGGTTCCCATATCATCCACGGTGCGGCTAATGCAATGTATCTGCCAAAGGTTATCGCTTACAATGCGAAGAATGAAGAAGCGAAGAAGAGATATGCCGTAATCGCAGACTACATGCACCTTGGCGGAACCACCGAAGATGAGAAGGTTGCCGCTCTGATTGAATACGTTCGCGGAATGAACGACAAGCTGAACATCCCGCACTGCATTAAGAACTACGGCGGCGACAGCTATCCGACTGAACAGGGCTTCGTACCGGAAGACGTATTCCTGGAAAGACTCCCGGAAATCGCTGCAAACGCAATTCTGGATGCCTGCACCGGTTCCAACCCGAGACAGCCGAGCCAGGAAGACATGGAAAAACTGCTGAAGTGCTGCTACTACGACACCAAAGTAGATTTCTAGAGTGCGTTGTATAATTCAAGACAACTTAATTCAAAATAGTCACTAGAAGAAAAGGACCTCCGCATTTCAATCCAATGCGGAGGTCTTTTTCTTCTATTATCACTTATAAAACAAAATGCACTCGTTCCGGGTCGAACCGATCTTCCTGAGGGCAGGCGTTTTCCGGCTTTGCCCCGATAATATCACAGATGACAAATTTTTGAAATATACGTGCGAATAGGCTATAATGATAAAGTTCGAGAAAAAATGAGCAGAGAGAAGATCGCATTATGGATGAAAGAAATATTGTTATTGTAAATGGAAGTTTGTGTGACGCTTCGGAGTACGATGCACTGATTAACTCGCAGGAGGCATATGCGTATGAAGTGATTCGGGTGATTGAAGGAAAACCGCTTTTTCTGGAGGATCACCTGGAGCGGCTGAAGAACACCCTTGCGGGGATTGGAATGCGCTGTGATTTCACGGCGGAGTCGCTTCGGGCGGATTTCGGGCGTCTTTGCACGGCGAACGGTGTTTTGTCGGATAACGTAAAAATCATCATTTGGAAGGATACGGTGTGCATGATGTTCACCGGGGCCACCTACCCCAGCGAAGAGATGTATCGCGATGGCGTTGGCGTAGGAGTTGTGGCGGCGGTTCGAGAGAATCCTCAGGTGAAGATCAGCAACTTTCGGCTTCGGGAATTCGCCAATCGCATGATTGCGGAGAACGGTTTTTTCGAGGTGATGCTGGCCAATCGGAAGGATTGCATCACGGAAGGCAGCCGATCCAATATGTTCTTCATTAAAGACGGCGTTGTGGTGACCAGTCCGGCCGAGGGTGTTCTTCTTGGAATTACTCGTAAAAGAATCATTTCGGTGTGCGAGGAGAACCGGGTGCCCATCGAATATCGGGAGATTCCGCGGAAGGATCTGGGGGATTTCGATGCGGCGTTTATCAGCGGAACTTCGCCGAATGTACTGCCGATTCGTTTTGTGAAAGACGGTAATCGGATGCTGGAGTACGATGTAAATGACCGGACGCTGAGACGCGTGATGAAACTGTACGATTCGGAGATTGCCGGGTACCTTGGATGTTAAGAAAATTGTTTTAAAGAAACACAGGAGGAAGTTATGAATAAGGTAGACCGTGCGGAAGAGCTGTTCCGCAAAGGATACAACTGCAGCCAGTCGGTATTTGTGGCTTTTGCAGAGGAACTTGGAATGAGTGAGGAAGAGGCGGCGAGAACCGAGGAGTATTACCGGAGTCGCCCTTGCGTGGGTGCCTGCCGCACCGCGGCGGAAATCGCAGAGAAATATTTGCAGAGAGAGAATGGCTAAGATACAAAAAAATAATATAAGCGCACATCTATATTGAAATCGTGAATTTGACTTCACTTTTTTCGGCGATTACAATATTCAGGTACATTAATTGGGAGATTTGTATCATCTGAGAAAGGGTTGAATAATATGCCTAATTTAGAATTGCCAAAGTCATTTGACGAATTTGTCGATGCGAGAAAAGCCGGCTTCATTCACGTAAAGGATTACGTGGAAAACGGCGGACATTTAGTCGGAATCTTCTGCTCCTACACTCCGCTGGAGCTGTTCGATGCGGCCGGCGTATGTGCGATTGGCCTGTGCGGAACCAGCAATGAGCCGATTGCGGATGCTGAGAAGGTGCTTCCGAAGAATCTATGTCCACTGATTAAAGCAAGCTACGGTTTTGCATATACGGACAAGTGCCCGTACACCTACTTCTGCGACTTTATCGTTGGCGAAACCACCTGCGACGGAAAAAAGAAGATGTTTGAACTGCTCAACGACATCAAGGAAACCTACGTAATGCAGCTTCCGCAGGGTCAGAAGAGAGCGTATGCGAAGGATATCTGGTACGAAGAAGTCAAGCTTCTGAAAGAAAAGCTGGAAGAAAAATACGGTGTGAAAATCACGGACGAAAAGCTGAGAGAGGCAGCCAGAAAGAGAAATGCCCTGAGAAGAACGCAGCTGGAGCTGTATGCACTTCAGGGGATGAACCCTCCGGCACTGAAATCCACCGAGGTGATGTCCACCCTCGCTCAGGGACTCTTTCACTTCGGCGTGGATGCACAGCATGCAACGTATCGGGCAAGGGTGGATGCGGCAAAAGCAGCATATGAAGCGGGAGAAAGACCGGTTTCCGAGAAGGCGAAGAGAATTCTCCTGACCGGCTGTCCATCCACCGGTGTTATTCAAAAGGTAGGCGTTACCATTGAGAACAACGGCGGCGTAATCGTCTGTCTGGACGACTGCGGCGGTGAACGTACCACAAAGATGATGGTAGACGAGGATGCGGACGATATTCTGAGAGCGATTTCGGACCGTTATCTGGAAATCCATTGTTCCGTTATGACCACCAATGAAGGCCGTATCGAGAACACAAAGGAAATGTGCAAGAAGTATAACGTGGACGGCGTGGTGGAACTGGTACTTCAGGCGTGCCATACCTTTAACGTCGAAGCAACCCGCATGCAGGAGATGTGCGAAGAGGAAGGCATTCCGTACATGAAGCTGGAAACGGATTACTCCACAACCGACAGCGGTCAGATTGAAACAAGACTTGCAGCGTTCCTGGAAATGTTATAGACTTTAAATAGCATCACAAAGAGCAAGAGTTCTCTTGCTCTTTTCTATAGGAGAAAAATATGTATCAAGTAGGAATAGACATCGGCTCCAGTGCCGCCAAGGTGGCTGTAATCAAGGATGACGAAGTGGTAAAAACAATGCTGCTGGATACCGGGTTCAGCAGCCGAAAAGTGGCAGACGAAATCTATGCGGCGTTGGCGTCCGAGGGAATCACCAAAGACAATGCGAAATACGTGGCCACCGGATACGGCCGGGTTTCCGTTCCGTATGCGGACAATGTGGTAACGGAAATCACCTGTCACGGAAAAGGTGCAGACTACCTGTTCAAGGAAAACGGAACGGTAATCGATATCGGCGGACAGGATACCAAGGGGATTTCTCTTAAGAAAGGGCGCGTCATGAAATTTATCATGAACGACAAATGCTCCGCGGGAACCGGCAAATTCCTGGAGGTTATGACCGGTCGACTGGGATTGACATTGGAAGAGTTGTCGGACTTGGCAAGAGAAGGAAACGAGATTTCTATCAGCTCCATGTGTACTGTTTTTGCGGAATCGGAAGTGATTAGCTTGATTGGAAAGGGGACGCCGAGAGCGGACATTGCGTTTGGCGTAATCGAATCCGTCATCAACAAGGTGGTAGCTTTGATTGCTCAAGTACCGGCGGATAAATACTTCCTTACCGGCGGACTGTGCGAGGATGACTATGTGCGGGAGCGCTTGGAGCTGGCATTAAATGCGCCGGTAAAGAGCACACCGCTGGCAAGATATGCCGGGGCCATCGGTGCCGCAATTCTGGCGGCGGAGAAATAACTGATTTAAATGGGAAAATGAAACCGGCATCTGAGGAGGGTGCCGGTTTTGCATGAGAAAAAGCATAGATTTATCTTTTTAAATTAGCCTTTCCCTCTACACAATAACAAAAAAATAACAAATAAACTACAGGTAAAATCCTTTGATACCACAGGTGCATTGACATCCTAAAGAATAGTATGTAAAATAAAACTACGAAAAAAAAGGAGAGAAATATGATTGATTTTCATTGTCATGTTTTGATGGGCATTGATGATGGAAGCCGGAATTTGGAAACCTCCGCATCTATGCTGGAGGCATCGAGAACGCAAGGTGTGCAGCAGATTGTGTGTACACCCCATTTTAATGCAGCCAAAGATCGGATGGAAGAATTTCTGATAAACCGGGATCGCGCATTACAAAAACTTCAGAAATGGATCGATGCGTCGGACGCAGTTGACATTCGGCTATATCCGGCAGCGGAGGTCTTTTTTTTCCGCCACATGAGCGAAGTGAAGGATCTGAAGAAGCTGGCCATCCGGGGAACGAACGTTTTGCTTTTGGAAATGCCCTTTGATGTCTGGGAGGATTCCTACATAAGCGAGATTGAAGACCTGTGCTGCGAATATCGAGTGGTGCTGGTTCATTTAGAGCGGTATATGAACTTCAAGAATCGAAAGTATATTCGAAAGGTAATTGAAATGACGCATCGGCTGCCGCTGTACGTTCAGATTAATTGTCGATCGGTTGCAGAAGGATCGATGCGAAAAAAACTCATCAAGATGTTTCGGAACGGAGAGGCTCATTTTCTGGGGAGTGATTCTCACAACATGACTCGCCGGCCACCGAATATGGAAAGCGGTATGAAGGCGTTGGAAGACAGCCTGGGAACGGCTTTTGTGAAACAGCTGAAAGCGCAGAATCGGAAGTTTCTTCAGGATGCTCGGGACGAAGGGCACGATAATTAAGAAATAGAATAGAACAAACAGATATACAGGTATGGAGTGAGTGGATGAACGATAGGAATCGAAAGGTAAAATTAAACAAAAAATCCATGGTGATGATCGGCGCAGCATTTTTGATAGTTCTGGCGGTGGCCGCCCTTATGTACTATATGGATCACCGGTCCACCGGTACAAGCGAGGGCTCCGGCAAAAAGGTCTACACCATTGACGGTGAGGAGTGTTACAAAAAACAGAACATCGAGACGTATCTGTTCCTCGGTGTGGACGCTGCCGGTGACAGTAGAAACACGAAGCAGAAAAAGAATCAATCCGTTCAGTGCGATTCCGTGATTCTTCTGGTAATCGATCGGGTGAACAAGAACTTTGCCATTCTGCCGTTAGATCGGGACGCGATGGTATCGTTGGAGATCCCGGACGAAGATGGAAATATACTGGGCGAGAATACCATGCAGCTGGCGTTAGCCTATGCCTACGGAGACGGCAAAGAACAGAGCTGTGAGCTGGCCGAGGATGCGGTTTCCGGACTGCTGCACGACCAGCGCATAGATGGATACGTGTCTTTGAGCATGGACGCCATCGGCGCGGTGAACCACCTGGTGGGCGGTGTGGATGTTACGGTAACGGATGATTTTGCCGGAGAGAGCGGCCTGGCAAGCGGTCAGACCGTACACCTGTCGGATGCTCAGGCGGAAACCTTTGTGCGCGGACGAAAGTCTGTCGGGGACGGCACCAACGAAAATCGAATGAACCGGCAGCAGACCTACATCGAGGCGCTGTATCCGGCGGTGATTGACCATGCAAAGCAGGACAATAACTTTGTTTCAAACGCCCGCAAAAAGTTGGACAAGTACATGGTCACGAATATGACGGATTCGGATTTCAGCAAGATTATCGAAGCACTTTCCTCCGATAAAAAAATAAACGTATCGGATATTAAGTATTCCCGTACAATCAACAAGGATACCGGTTATGCGGAAGTGGAATACGACGAGGGGAGTCTGGAGAGCGTGATTAAGAAACTTTTCTATGAACCGGTGGAAGAGTGGCCGGATGATTCGGACGAGGAATAATTTCAAAAGATACGGAAAGAAAGATATTGAGAGAGAGCAGTTACGGAAGGAGTACACAGACAGATGACAGAGAAAACGATTGCGGAATCGTCGAGAAGGGGAAATGAGGTACGAGAAGATGAAATCGATCTTCTGATGTTGGCATCTCATTTCCTGGAACATGCGAAATTTATCATTGTAAGTTTATTTATCGGGGCATTCCTTTTCGGTGCCGTATCGATGTTTTTAATTCATCCGAAGTATGAATCCACGGCGAAGTTGTATATCATTTCCGCTTCCAAGGGTTCTATTGTGGATTTAACAGACTTGAATGTAGGTACTACTTTGACAGCGGATTACGAAGAACTGATTATTAGTGAACCGGTGGCGGAACAGGTTATTAAGAATCTGAAGTTGAAGGAAACTCCGGAAAAACTATTAAAGAAGATTTCCATCTCCAATCCGCAGGATACTCGTGTACTGTACATTACCGCTACAACGGAATCTCCGTCCGAGAGCATGAAGCTGGCCAATGAGTTTATGGATGTTTCGTTGAAGTATCTTCCGGATACGATGAGCACGAATCCGCCGAACGTGGCACAGCGTGCGAAGATGCCGGATAAAAAATCCAGCCCGAGCAACAGCCGGAATACGCTGATTGGCGCGCTCCTTGGTTTTATCCTGGCATGCGGAATCCTGACCGTACAGTATCTGAAGGATGACACCATTCACTCGGCAGAGGAATTCGAAAACTACTTCGGAATCATGCCGATTGCATCCATTCCGGAAGGAAGCGGAGACCTGTTTGACAAGGAAGAAGAAGGCAAAAAGCGAGAAAAACGAAAGGGACGGAAACATCGTTCGAAGAAAAATGGAGGTGCAAGATAAATGAAAAATTTAAATATAGAATTACCGGCACTTCCGTACATGATGGAAGAAGCGTTTAAGAAGCTGAAAATCAATTTTCAGTTTGTGGGAAATGATACGAAGAAAATTCTGATTACCAGTAGCATTCCCAACGAAGGGAAAAGTTTTGTGGCGGTGCAGCTGTGGCAGATGCTGGCGGAATCCGGAAGCAAAACCCTGTTCCTGGATCTGGATATGAGAAATTCGGTGCTGATTAAGCGGCTGAATATGGAGTTTGAGGACGAGAATCCGGTGGGCATCGATTACTACCTTTCCGGACAGTGTGAATACGAGGACGTCATCTACAAGACCAACGTGGAGCACGGCGATTTCATTCCGTGCATCAACCTGTTGGAAAACCCGACATCGTTGATTGAGGATCATCGATTTGAAGAGTTGCTGGAGCGGCTCAGCAAGGAATATCGATATATTATCATCGATTCTGCTCCTTTGGCGTCGGCAGCGGATGCCAATGTTATTGCGACAATGAGCGATGGGGCGGTATTCGTGGTACGAAACGAATACACATCTCGGAAGTTAATTCGAACATCCATTCAGCAGCTGGAGCAGATTCATTGCAAACTGCTGGGGGTCGTATTGAATCGGGAATCCGTTTCTTCCAAGTCCTACGGGAAATATGGCTATTACGGTTACGATGGCTACTATAGGGGAGACCGAGAAGATAAATAGTGGATACGATTATCAGATTACGTGGCGAATCGTTAATGATAATAATATAAAGAAAGGAGATTTTAGCTTGAAGAGACTTAAGTTTATTCTGTTAACGGCTATTCTTGCATTTACTATGGTAATGCCTTCGTTCGCTTTTGCGACAGTGGACAGTCCGGCGAAGAACCCGACTTACACCGTAGTTGTAAAGGGTGCAAATTCCAAGACTTACGATGGAAAGTCTGCTGTAGTAAAGGTATACGTAATTACCGATTATGGCAACGACAACGTTAAGACGGAAGTAAAATCTTTTAGAACCGCTGCAAATGCCGGAAAATATACTGCAAACTTTAACGGTCAGAAGGTATATTACACCATTAAACAGGCAAAGAACGTAGTATCTGTTACAAAGAACAAGACCTACACCAAGAAGCAGCTCAAGAAGAAGGGCAAGAGCTTCCAGATTAAGACAAAGAGCAAGAACAAGGGTAAGGTAACTTACAAGAGTTCTTCCAAGTATGTCAAGGTAAGCAAGAAGGGCAAAGTTACTATTTCCAAGAAGGCAAAGAAGGGTACTTACAAGATCAAGGTTACCGTTGCGGCAAAGGGCAACTACGGTAAGTGCGTAAAGTACATCAAGATTAGGGTAAAGTAATTATAAATAACCTTTTTTATTTAAATACAGTTGCGAAATCTCCCCTCATTATTCTGGCCACGAAGAATATTCCGGGGGAGGTTTCGGCGGTTGTAATGAAATTTAAAAACAATAAAAATAGGAAGCAACACAGTACATTTTTACAATAGACATATTTTTGCTGGGGGGAGCGAAAATGCAGCAGAAAAAAGAAACAAGAAGACCATTCATCGAACATTGGCAAGTAGTTAAAGCCATGTTGGTTATATACGACGTTATTTCAATTGCGGCAGCTTATTTCATCGCATTGCTGTTGCGGTTTGATTTTCATTATTCCGAAATTCCGTACGAATATCTTTCTCCGTACAAGAAGTATATCCCATTCTACATTTTAATATGCGTCATAATCTATGCCGTAATGCGGCTCTATCGAAGCATTTGGCGATTCGCCAGCTACGATGAACTGTTGCGGGTGGTGAAATCTACCGGATTATGCGTACTGGTTCACGTAGCATTTGCGATTACTGCTCGCATGCCGATTTCCTACTATTTAATGGGACTAACGCTTCAGTTCGGGTTTACAATCGGTATTCGTTTTGCATATAGATTCATTCTTCTTTTACGATCGGATAAATACAAGAAGAGTCATAAGGTGAAGAACGTATTGGTAATCGGTGCCGGGAAAAGCGGATCCATGGTTATCCGAGAACTGAATACCACCAAACATCTGAACGACGAACCGCGATGCGTAATCGATGATAATCCAAATAAATGGGGACGATTCATCGACGGGGTTCTGGTGTTCGGCGGCAGAGACCGCATTCTGGAAGCGGTGGATCAATTTAACATCGACAAAATCTATCTGGCAATTCCGTCCGTATCGCCGCAGATTCGGAGGGATATTCTGAACATTTGCAAGGAGACGGACTGCGAGTTGAAGAGCCTTCCGGGAATCTACCAAATTGCCAACGGAGAAGTATCTCTGTCGAAGATGCGTAAGGTGGAAATTGAGGACTTGCTGGGCAGAGATCCCATTAAGGTCAACTTAGATGAAATTTGTAGCTATATTGAAAAGAACGTAGTTCTGATCACCGGCGGCGGCGGATCCATCGGATCGGAGCTGTGCCGGCAGGTTGCCGCGCACAACCCGAAACAATTGATTATTTTCGATATATACGAGAACAACGCATATGATATTCAGCAGGAATTGATTAAGAAATATCCGGATTTGAACCTGGTAACGCTAATCGGTTCGGTTCGAGATAACAGAAGAATTTTCCAGGTGTTCGAGCAGTATCACCCGAATATCGTATTCCATGCTGCGGCCCACAAACACGTACCGTTGATGGAGGGCAGTCCGTGCGAAGCGATTAAAAACAATGTCATCGGTACCTACAATACCGCATTTGCGGCAATGATTCATAACGTCGATAAATTTGTGCTGATCAGTACGGACAAAGCGGTAAACCCGTGCAACATCATGGGCGCCACCAAGCGATTGTGCGAGATGATCGTGCAGGCCTTCGACCATTTGGTGAAGACGGGCAAAGCGGATGAAGCACCGCAGCTGTTCTGCAATCCGATTCTCAAAAAATGGGCGTCAACGCCGGAGAAGGATGAACAGCTGCGCCAAAGCAAGACGGAATTCGTTGCAGTACGGTTCGGCAATGTACTGGGCAGTAACGGCTCCGTGATTCCACTGTTCAAGAAGCAAATTCTTGCCGGTGGTCCGGTTACCGTCACCCATCCGGATATCATTCGTTACTTTATGACAATTCCGGAGGCGGTCAGCCTGGTGCTTCAGGCCGGATGTTACGCCCACGGCGGCGAAATCTTCGTGTTGGACATGGGCGAGCCGGTAAAAATAGATACGTTGGCACGCAACCTCATCCGTCTGTCCGGACTGAAACCGGATGTGGACATCAAAATAGAGTATACCGGGCTCCGTCCGGGGGAAAAGCTGTATGAAGAGAAGCTCATGGCGGAAGAAGGTCTTGAGAAGACGGACAACGAGCTGATTCATATCGGAAAGCCGATTCCCTTCGATGTGGAGTGGATGCTGGATCAATTGGAGCCTCTGATGGATGCGGCATATAAGAATAAGGATTATATCCGCGATTTGGTAGCGGATTTGGTAAGCACTTATCAGATTCCCGATAAGAATCGGATGGTAAAGGGTGCTCAGTAGAGCAAATACAAACCGGCATGGAAGCGAGTTCCATGTCGGTTATTTGTTGAGCAAGAATTGATTTTCGGGCATAAAAAAGAGACTTTGTTCATTTTCACGAATAAGCCTCACAACACTCTTATTATACCACTAAAAAATTTTAAAATTAAGACTGTTTTTAAAATTCTTTCCGCGCTATTATATAGACAACAAAAGAAGAAGTCCAAAGAACCAAGCGACAAACCTAACGGTTTTGGATATAGAAGGGTGTATCTGAAAGACTTCGGAATCGGAGGAAAGACCAATGGGTAAGTTCGAAGGATAGCTGATCCGAAACAGCAAATATAGTCGAAAGGAGGTTAGACCAAAGGAAGAGTTTAGCAGACAGGCTGGTCTGAAATAAAGCCAATAAGCTTTCATTGAAAAATCGGGGAAGCAGAAAGTGGAGGTAAGACCAAAAGTAGATTAAAAAACGGTAACTGACCTACAACAGTAATCTATTACAAGGAGGACGGACCAACACACAGTCTTAGCAGATAGCTGATCTGAAACACAGCAAATAGCCAACGGCAGAAAGTAGAGGTTAGACCAATGGGTAACGTTAAGGAAGGTATCCGAAAGTAGAAAGTCCGTAAATTATGGCTGATTAAGCTAAAGTGAAAACGGTTGATACGATAAAGGACGGAAGTTAATTTTCAGGATATCAGTAAAGAAAGAAGTGGAAAAAGTTAATGAATATGAAAGAAGAGTGCTAGGAGCCAGGTGAAATGAGGATATGTCACCTGGCTCTTGTGGTGTTCGCTATAAGAAAATAATGGCGCGTACCGGGCATACCGGCGCGCAGTAGCCGCAATGAACGCATTTCTTCGGATCGATTTCCGCCAGCCCATTCTCGTTCCAGAAAATCGCTTCACTGACACAGCGATTTTTACAGGTACCGCATCCTTCGCAGTCGGATTGATCCACCATCAATCGCTTGTTCGATACATCCGGCCGATAGTCCGATGAAAGTTTTCCGTCAAAGAATTCCACCACACGGTCGACCTGATCGGTATCCGCCATCCCAATCATTACCGATGTGTTTCCCGGAATTTCGGATGCATATTCCAGGCAGCTTCGGTAATCGTGAATCAAGTTTCCGCCTCCAAAGGCCTTCATGGTAAAAATACCCTTTCCCGCATCCGCACATTTCCGAATTGCCGCTTCCATCTCCTCCCGGGTTCCCGGTTCCAATCCTTTCCGAATGCCCATTCCATCTCGATTAATCAGTGTAAATACCACATCGCATTCTGAAATTGCGGCCATTTCCGCGCAAGCATCCACGTGATGGGTGGAGATGCCGATTGCTTTTATAAGACCTTTGGCTTTCAAATCGCAGAGTGCTCGCCATGCATCCTTCCTTGCATAGAAATCCTCTGTCCCACGGACTTCGTGAAGCAGGAAAAGATCGACTGCATCAATATCCAATTGTTCCAGGCATTCCAGAACGGCCGCTTCCGTTTCTGCATATCCTTCCTCTAAAGTCCTGCTGCAGATGATCGGAAAATCCAGATTCCTTCGGCGGATTTCATCCAGTGCCGGCCGGAGATACTGATAGGTATCGTAATATTGTGCGGTATCCAGGAAATTAATGCCTTGCTCCACTGCGTGTACAATTATCCGGGAACCGGCTTCGATATCTAAATTTTTCTGGGAAAACCCCATCGTCAGAGTCCCCATACCTACGGGCGTGACGGAAATCCCCGTCCGACCCAATATTTTTTTTACCATAAATACTCACCTTCTGAATGTAATAACCCTAGTATTATAGCATGAAATAGAAACGTCAGGGAATGATATTGAAAAACGCAGATTTTTCGTGGGTGGAATATAAGTTTCATCTATTGGTAAAGCGGTAAATTCTTCGATATATTGAATTATATGATGATTTTTTGAGATTCGGAAGGAGATGGACGAGATGATAAGAGGGGAAGGAAAAGGCTTCAAGAGGCGGAGCGTGTGCCGCATTGCAGTACTGGCCGCATTACTGGTGGGAATGCTGGGCGGCACGGTGTTCGGGGCGTCGACAGTTAAGAAATACCACGATATTCCGGCGTACCAGATGCGGGATGTGTATTCCCAGAAGCAGGTGAAAATCGGGCCGATTGATGTTCGGGATGGCGAGAAGTCGTACAGCGAATCAAATGTGAAAGATGATGTTACATTTACGATTTACAACAGCACTTTACAGAAAATCGATCAAGTTGTGACCACGAAGGACGGAAAACTGCCGGAGCTGACTTTGACGGAGGATTTCAATTACATTTTCATGGTGCTGGATAACGGATCGGAAAGAAGCCAGCGCCGGATGAACAAGCGATATGTTTGGATTCATGACGGAAAAATGTTAGATATCAAGAGTTATGAAAAGAATCTGGCCCAGTGGAAAAAATATAACCCGGATAAGAAAGTAACCGATGCGGTCTGCGTAAAATGTTACAATGAGATTACGAGTTTTAAGGTATACAACAAGGAATTCAACGAAGATACCAGCCGCCTGGATGCCAACAAAAATGCACCGCAGGAAACGAAGGAACTTGGAAATATCTTTGTATACTACAAAGGAAAGCCGGTAGGTGAAGGCGTGAATATTATTTTCACCAGCGACCGGGAGACTGTCGAAGCGAAAACGGATGTGAACGGAAAGGTGCATCCGGTGCTGTTGGAGGATGTGAACTACATGGTTTCTACGGATGACTCCAGATATGACATTGAACCGTTCCCCATCGCTGCAAAGGATAAGAGCGAATACGATGCGGGCAGATATTTTTATGACCACTCTACCTGTCATCGTGTGGGTCTGCGCTACGAAGTGCGAGATCCGAAGACCGGCGAAGTGCGCATCGAACCGAAAGACGATGCGCTGAATCCGATTGTCCTTCTGGACAAGGGACAGGCGCACAAGCACGACAAGCCGCTTACCAGCCTTTCCGGCAACGTAAAAGTGGAAGGCATGCAGTTCAAGGATATTGTGCTCCTGGACCGGAAGGTGAATCGGGATATTCCGGAACTGGGTGAAAAGGACTATCGGGTGATGGATATCACTACCGTGAACCCGCACCGGGGCGAAATCTGCAAGCTGGCCAGCGGTGATTTTACGGTAACGACTTCGGCGTTTGGACGAACCGTGGACAATGTGTATCGCATCGATGCCAACGGCGCGCTGCAGAAATGCGACTTTGAGCAGAAGAACGGTAAGGTGCGTTTCCATGTAAACGCGTTGCCGGCGGAATCCGTGGTTCTGGAATATTCCAATGAAATCAATCCGGTGCTGAAGCTTTCTGCCACCGCATACACATACAACGGCAAGGTTCGGAAGCCAAGCGTTGCGGTAAAAGCAGGGGAGAAGGCGTTCTCCGCCTCCGAGTTCGCCGTGAAGTATTCCGGCGGCCGAAAGAACGTGGGCAAATACAGCGTGACAGTCACCATGAAGGGCAAATATACGGGCAAGAAGACCGTTACTTTCCGCATCAATCCAAAAGGGACAGCGGTTCAGAAGCTGACAAAGGGCAAGAAGATGATGAAAGTGACCTGGAAGGCGCAGAATACCCAGGTGAGCGGATATCGGATTCAGTACAGCACTTCTTCCAAGTTCAAGAAGGATACCCATGTCAAGACGGTGAAGAGTTATAAGACGAAATCGCTCAAGGTAAAAAAATTAAAGGCAAAGAAGAAGTATTACGTTCGGATTCAAACCTATAAGACGGTGGGTGGAATCAAATACTGCTCCGGCTGGTCCAAGGCAAAGAGTGTAAAAACAAAATAAATGGAGTGCATGGAGGCGGCTTCCGAGGCGGGGCCGCCTCTTCCTATGATTTTCTTTTTTGCATGTAAGAGGTACCGAAATATGTGTTATTGTAGCATTTCCTTCGATATGATAAAATAGTAACGTATCTATAAAGGGATTCAGAGAACGAGGAGGAGAACGTGAACGACTACAATAAGGAATATAACGCAAAACTCACCACCCCGGAAGAGGCGGTGAAGGTGATTAAAAGCGGTGATTGGGTGGACTACGGATGCTTGCATGCGTATCCGGCGCTTTTGGACCGGGCGCTGGCGGACCGCAAAGAGGAACTGGAAGACGTGAAGGTGCGAAGCCTGCTGATGCACGGTCCCCTTCATATTGTGGAAGAAGACCCGAATCAGGAGCATTTTACGTATAATTCGTGGCACATGGTTAAATTCGAACGGAATCTGTGCGACCGAGGCCTGTGTTATTTTATCCCGATGCTGTTCCGAAATCTGCCGGGATACTACCGCCGTTTCCTGGACGTTGATGTGGCCATGATGGCGGTCACGCCGATGGATGAAGAAGGGTATTTCAATTTTTCCGTAAACAACGCAACAGCTCGTGCCGTGCTGGACACGGCGAAAGTAATCATCCTGGAGATTAACGATAAGCTTCCGAGACTGTTCGGAAAAGAGAATAAGGTGCATATTTCGGAAGTAGATGCCATTGTGGAAGGCGAACACCCGGATTTATTTGAAATCCCATCCGCTTCCGGCAGTGAAATCGATGAGTTGATTGCCAATCAGATTGTTTCACAGATGGAGGACGGTGCCTGCGTACAGCTGGGTGTGGGCGGTATGCCGGATTTGATTGGAAAGAAAATTGCCGAATCGGATTTGAAGAATCTGGGTGTTCACTCGGAACTGATTGTAAATGCCAACCTGGATATGTATAAGGCGGGCAAAATCACCAACTCCAACAAGACCGGCGAGATGAAGGGAATGACCGTCGGCGGACTGGTGTACGGAACAAAGGAGCTGGTGGAATGGACGGCAGAAAATCCGGACGTGATGATTTGTCCGATGGACTACGTGAACGATGTGAACATTATCCGAAGCCTGGATAAGTTTACATCGATTAACAGCTGCGTCGGAGTGGATTTGTTCGGTCAGATCAGTTCGGAATCCGCAGGAACTCGTCATATCAGCGGAACCGGCGGACAGCTGGATTTCCTTACCGGAGCCTACGATAACCCGACGGGAAAGAGTTTCATCTGTATGCCGTCTTCTCGCGTGGATCGAAAGGGTGTGCGCCATTCCAACGTACATGCCACGTTCCATGGGGATATCATTACGGATCCGAGAAGCCAGAGCTATCAGTTGGTGACCGAATACGGAATGGTGAACCTTGCCGGACGTTCCACTTGGGAGCGGGCCGAAATGCTGATCAGTGTTGCTCACCCGGATTTCCGGGAGGAGCTGATTCAGTCTGCGGAAGAAATGAAAATCTGGCGCCGAAGCAATAAGCTGAAGTAGGGGCGGAGAAACCGTTTCTCAACACAGCATAAAAAAGAAGTGTATCTCGTTTTTCGCGAGATACACTTCTTTTGTTTTAAAGATTAATCATCATCGTCGTCGTCGTGATCGTCGTGAGAACTCTTTTTCGATGATGCCGCTTTCTTCTTGGCAGCGGCGGCTTTTCGTTGAGCCGCTTCACGTGCTCGATCGGCAAAGTAGGTGGAACGTCCGCTTTCCGTTCCCTTGGTGTAGTATTCGCCGTTGACGTGGATTACGTCGCTTGGCTGGGATTTATAATGTCCCTTCTTCGCTTTCGGAATCTGGTTCATAATCTTTCCCCACAGAGCTGCAGCCGGTCCGGACATGGAAGTGAGCTGCATGTTCACGTCGTTTCCGATCCACAGCGCTGCCGCATAGGATGGGGTGAATCCATCGAACCAAATATCGAACTCGCTGGAGGTCGTACCTGTTTTACCACCGGCCTGTACGCCGCTGATTCCGGCTGGGGATCCGATTCCCTGGCTGACAACGGATTTCAGCATGTCTGTCATGACAAAGGCAACGCCTTCATCCAGCACCTTTGAGGATTCAGACTTGCTGGTGAGCAGTACCTTTCCGTTGCGGTCGGTGACCTTGGTATATGCAATGGAGGATTGACGCACACCGCCATTCGGGAATGCCGCATAGGCCTGCGCCATCTCCAGCGGAATAACACCGTTGGTGAGACCACCCAGAGCCAATGCTGCCGGGTTCAAGTCGTTGGTACCGCCTTCCCGGTCTAAGGTGGTGATTCCGAATTTCTCCACAAGATCGGCAATGTACTCCGCACCGACCTGGAGTTCCAGCTTAACGGCGCAGACGTTGATGGAATTTTGCAATGCCTTTCGCATCGTTACCGCACCGCTGAAGGAGTTGCTGGCGTTCTGCGGCCAGGTCTGTCCGTTAAAGGTCATTCGTTCATCCACAATAACGGAGGACGCGGTCAGGTAATCGCCATAATACTTGCTGCCCTGTCGGTCATGGCCGGTATCCTTGAACGGGAATTTCTTTCCTTCGGATGCCAGGTCATAACTCTTCTGGAGTGCGCCCGAATATACGGAAATCGGCTTGATGGAGGATCCGGACTGACGCGGATTCAGTGCTCTGTTGTAGAGCTGACGTCCTTGCTGTTTTCGTCCGCCTACCATCGCCTTAATCTTACCGGTTCCGACCTCTACGATAACCATGGATGCCTGTGGCTCGATAGTTTTCTCCGGAAGGGTATAGGCATTCTCGGTGATGGTTGCCGTGTTCTTGCCCAGTTTAATCCAATCCGGATACTTCTTGAAGAATTTAGCAGAGATGACAAGATTATCGTTGTCATCCATGCTCTTGTATTTCTCCGGAATATTGATGTATCCGCCGTTGTACATATAGAGCTTACCGCCTTCGTTTACGTAAGTCGGTTTGAACTCCAAACTGTATCCGGCACTGGTATTGTAGATGTTCAAGCGGTAGCCGGATTTGATGGTCAGAGAACCGTCCTCGTTAACTTTGCATTCCTGGCTTTTCAGCTTAAATTCATTCTTGCTGTTAAAGAAGTTGCGGTAGGAATACAACATAATTCCGCCGCCGGAATTGATGATATTTCCGTTTCCGTCGGTGCTGTAACCGGCGATGGACGGGAAGTTGGAATCCTTATTGAATTCTTTTACGATCATTGCCTGGGCATGGGAGTCTACCGTGGAGTAGATGTTCAAACCGCCGGTGTATACCAGATCCGTTGCCTTGTCTTTGGAATAATCGTACTTCTCCATCAGATCCTGAATAACTTCATCCAACAGGTATTCATGGAAGTAGGAATATTTGCTGGCCTTGTTGGAAAGCTGTGCATTCAGGAACTTCGTCAGCTTCTGTCCCTTGGCTTTGTTGTACTGGTCTTCGGTGATGTAACCCTGATCCTTCATCAGCGCCAGACAGGTTTCCCGGCGATTCTTGGATTCGTCGTTAGCTACGTATTTGTTCGGACGTTTTTTGATGATGGTATCATTGTCATCCGGTGTTTCACCGGTACCCAGCATCTGAACCAGTGCGTAGCTGTCCGGTGCCTGCGGAAGAGCTGCCAGAGAAGCGCACTGTACCAGCGATAAGTCTTTCGGCTTCTTTCCAAAATAGGATTCGGATGCCGCTTCGACACCGTAGTTACCAAAGCCCAAATAAATGGTGTTCAGGTAGGCTTCGACGATTTCCTTCTTCGAGAGCTTTCTTTCGATTACAGCAGCGTAGTACATTTCCAGCACTTTACGCTTGATGCTTCGGGTACTCATGGTTTCCGGCAGATAGACGTTACGCGCCAACTGCTGGGTAATGGTACTGGTACCGCTGATTTTTCCGGAGCCGGTGATGGACTGGAACACCGCACCAATCATACGTGTCCAGTTGAAGCCGTGGTGCTTCCAGAAGGTTTTGTCTTCCAGTGCAACAAAGGCGTTTACCAGGTTTTCCGGCATATCTTCATATTTGCAGATTTTCCGGTCCTGCGTGTAGTAGGCCGAATCCACTGCTCTGCCTTCATCATTGTAGATGACAGAACTCTGCTGGATATTGTCGTAGATGTTCACCGGATCGATCTTCGGGGCCTTTGTAATAATCACAAAGGAATAACAGATGAAAATCATGACACAGAGAACACCGGCGAGGATAATATCTCGGAAAAGATGGAAGAAGCTGAATTTCTTCGGCTTATTCTTGATGTGCTTTCCTTCTTTCACTATAGTCTCTCCTTGAGAGGAATCGTAATCCGGATTCTCCACGAAAAGAGAAAGGAAACGAGCAGCGCGTTTGCCTTTCTTCTGGCGAGCAGCCTTCTTTTCCTGGCGAGTTAATTTCGGTTCCTTTATTTCTTTGACATCTGCTGCATCGTCTTCCAGAAGAACATCGGAAACGGCGGAGATTTCCTTACTTCGAATCAAGTCTTCCGAAGAAACTTCGTCCGGTTCTGTTTCTTCGGCATCGTGTGGATTTTCCTCATCGTGTGGATTTTCATCCGCATTTTCTTCTGACTCGGCAGGCTCCTCCGTCGGAGGCGCTTCCGTTTCTGTTTCGGCTGTGTTATCAGCCTCAATCACATCATCATCGGAAAGGGGAAGGCCGGTATCATCCGGTTCCGTATCAGTATCGTCAATGACCTCCAGTGGTGTTACATCCTCTGTGGCATTTTCTTCTGATTCTTTGGAGACATCTTCTTCAGCATCGGAGTCCGGGCATTCCGATGCGCCATCTTCAATCGGCTCCTCGGCATCTGCCGCTGCAACTTCGCTTCCAGATGATATCAATGAATTAGCGTAGGCTGCACCTGCTGCCGCATCGGAGCTCTCCAAATCGGCATCCGAGGCAATGTCGTCGTTTAAATCTTCCAGATTCAAATCCGTCTCATCGGAATTGCGAGAATCGATGCTTTCGAAATCGAAATCGTCTGCTTCCGAAGGTGGGGCATCCGTTTCAGGTTCTTCATCTACAACCTCCGGTTCCAATTCCGTTTCCGAAGGAGTCGATTCTGTATTCAAGGATTCTTCCGGATCGTCAATCAAGAAGGACGAGATATCCGTATCATCCTGAACTTCTTCGTCGGCGCCGAACTGAGAAAGATATTCTTCTACTTCTAAATCTTTGTCAGTCCGCTGATCGTTGTCTTTTTGCATGTTATATCCTCCCATAAAGATATTCCATTATAGCATAATATGGATACATCTTGTAGCTTTTTTGAATTTAAAAACAAGATGATCGATTCGATGTTCGTTAGAATCCAAAAATGTTTCGATCCATTATCGGACTGTTCAGAATGCCGTTGGCAATTTTAGCGGCGGTTTTGTCTGTAATCTGCAGATGAATTCCATCCATGTTCCGATTCTTAGCGGATAGGAACGTCAGAATTGTGAAACCGCAATCCGGCTTTTCCGGAATCGTTGCATCGACGGTGGAAACGTCATTGGCTTTGTTATATGCATCCTGAATCAATTGGAATAATTCGTTTTTCGTATTCTCATAAGGAGAATCGGTGATTGTTGTATTGATTTTCACGTCGGACAACTCAGCAGCATTGAGGTTTTCTTTTACAACCTGCTTAAGATATTTGTCGTTCATGCCCATCGTATTGATTCGGAGGTTCAGCGTGGAGGAATCTGCACTGAGATTCTGAATACTGTTGATGCCGAAGATATCTTTTTCCTTATATCCTTCCGGGACGTTGTCCTTGTCAAAGCGGTAGGTGCCGTTTTTGAAGGTGTAGAGGAAGGTGATCAGGCGATTTACCGCTTTTTTGGAATAAGCCGTGTTCGGCAGTTGTTCCGTGAGCTCTTTGTATTCATAGTAGGAATCCGGAAAATCCTTCTTGTTGTCATCCTCAAAGTCTTCAATCCGGTCGTCCAAATAGGTGGTCACGGATTCCATCGAATAGGAATCAATCAGAATTGTGGCCTGAATTCCGGTAGGGGACATATTGCCGTTACTTTCGACCTTTACATCCGCCAGCTGGAAGGAAACGGATTTGCTCTTCAGATGCGTGAGAATGTTTCCCAGAAGTGAAATCGGGTTCGGTTGTGCGGCCGTAGATTGAGAAGGAACGCCGGTCGGAATGCCGCCGATTCGAATTCGGAGTGCAGAGTCGCACTGGCGAGAAACCTTTTTATAAGGAATCGACACATTCTGAAGTGAATTTCCGAAGGAACTTCGAGAAATGTAGGAAGATTCCCCTTGGGTCAGCAAGATAATTCGAGATTTCTTCGGAATATATTTTTTCGAAATATTCCGTGCGCCGGTGTGGTGATTATTGTCATTATAAAAGAAGACAACGTTCACGTCGCCGTGGTTGAGCCCGTGCTTTGCGAAGTATTCCGCAACCGCATAGGCGGAGATGTCCTGCTGAAAAGTTTTGCTGTTGTATTCCATTGCCAGCACGGTGGTCGGAGTGTGTTTGTCCGTCTTGGAACTCGTCTTTCGGATAATCACATTCTTGTTGTCATCGATGGTAAACTTTACGTTATTCACATCGCACCAGTCGGTAAGCAGGTGGGTGATGCGGTCGGTGCTGTCAACATCTTCCATATGGCTCTCGATGGAGTCTTGCATGTTGCTCAGTTCTCTTTTATCCACGAGATCGTACATTCGATTCAGGCGAGCGATGCTGTAGCTGAAGATTCCAACCACCACCGCAGCGAACACTGCGATACACAAAATGATTTTTTTCTTTTTTGTCATTGAATTATACCGTCTTTCCATATATAATTAATCGAATTCATTATAACCCGATTCAGCAGATTTTAAAAGTGAAAAAAATAAAAAAACTGTTGCAAAGGATTGTGCAAGTGTGCTATAATACTACTTGCGTCAAATGAGATGTAAATTTTTGAGAACAAAGGAGGTGCGGCAAATGTCCAGGAAATGTGAAGTTTGCGGTAAGGGACAGACTTCGGGAAACGCTGTTTCTCATTCGAATAGACACTCCAGAAGAAAATGGAATGCGAATATTCAGACAGTAAGAGTCAGTGAGAACGGTTCGGTCAGAAAGGCGAATGTTTGCACAAGTTGTCTGAGATCTGGCAAGGTTAACCGTGCCATCTAGTCCATACAGGCTGTGTAAAAGTCTTAAACGGATTTCCGTTTAAGACTTTTTTTATATGCAAATATTGTATGCAGAGCAATTGCGCTGTGATACAATTTATTCGATACGAGGTGAAGGAGGTTTCAATATGGCAACGATGTCGAAGAATGAATACGGTGTCATTTCCGTCGCGGGAAGTGCAATTACCCGGATGATTGTGGACAACCTTCTTTCTTTTGAAGATACCTTGCTGCCGTGTAATCGGAAAGGCAAGCTGCTTCGGAAGGGTATTTTTACAGGAAACCATGAGCTTGGAAATTCCGTCGAAATCCGGGAGAAGTCGGAAGGCATTCACGTGGATATTTTTGCGGTGGCGGCCGTTCACGGAACTTTGGCGGGAGCTTCCCAGCAATTGTTTAATATGGTGGAGGAAGATTTCGGCGTGCTGTGCCTGGAGAAACCGGCGGAAATTCGAATGAATATCATGGGCTTTCTGCCGGAGGGCGGGAAGCAGCCGGTGGGAAGAAAGTATACCTTGAGAAGAAGAAATGTACGGGAAAAAGAGTGACGGGATGCTGAAATTATCGGATGACGTTGCCTCGATTCGGGGTATCGGAAAGAAGAAAAAAGAGCTTCTCGGAAAGCTGGAAATCGCCACGGTACGGGATTTGATGGACCATTTTCCGGTGCGGTATCGGGATTGGCGGTGGAATTGGTTTTCCAAGGATTTGGAAGACGGCGGGGAGTATCGCGTTGCCGGAAAGCTGGAGCGAAAGCGGTTCAGTGCGTACGGCGGCCGAAACGGAAAAACCCCGATGCTGGAATGCATCTTTCGGGACGGATACGGTCAGTATAAGGTGTGGTTCTACAATATGCCTTTCTTGGATAAAAATCTGCGGCTGAATAAAGGGTACGTCGTCTTTGGCAAATGCCGGAGGCGGGGCTGGGACGATTTGCCGATTTTTGACAATCCGGAAATCTGTCCGGAAGGCAGTGCGAAGGATCTGGAGCGAAAGGGATATCTTCCGGTATACGGGTGTACGGCGGGCGTTACCACCAATGATTTCAGTCGGTGGATTAAGTATGCGCTGCAGGCGCTGGAATACGATGCGGAATGGATCCCGGAGGACGTGATTCGAAAGCGAAAACTCTGCACCGAAAAATATAAATACGAACAACTTCATTTTCCGGAATCGCTGCAGGCGTATCGGATTGCTCGGTCGCGCTATATATATGAAAATTTGTTTTTATACCAACTTGTCACGCAGTGGAATCGAGCACAGCTCTGCCACGAAGCGGGGGATTCCTCGGTGGCGGAAACCGATCTGACGCCGTTTCTGGAGAAGCTGCCCTTCGAGCTGACGGAGGGTCAGAAAAGTGCGGTGCGGGACATTCAGCAGGATTTGAGCTCTTCAAGACCGATGAATCGGTTGGTTCAGGGAGATGTGGGCTGCGGTAAGACGGCGGTGGCGGAGACGGCGCTGTACCGGGTGGCGGCGGCCGGCGGACAGTGTGCGTTTATGGCGCCCACAGAGATTCTGGCGCGGCAGCATCATGAGAAGCTGTCGAAGGATTTTGAGCCTCTGGGGATTCACTGTGTTCTGCTCATTAGCGCTTTGAGTGCACCGGAGAAGAAGAAGGTGCTTCAGGAAATTCAGGAGGGCATGGCCGATGTGGTGGTGGGAACGCATGCCATCATCCAGGAGAATGTGATCTTTCAGAACCTGGAACTGGTGATTACCGACGAGCAGCATCGGTTTGGTGTGAATCAGCGGCGTTTGCTGATGGAGAAATCCCGAATTCCTAACGTGCTGGTCATGTCCGCAACGCCGATTCCGCGGACGCTTCAGGCCACAGTGTACGGAGATATGGATTTTTCCATGATTCGGTCCAGACCGGCAGAGCGAAAGAGCATCATTACGCGGGTGGTGAATCACCGCTTGCGGTCGAAGGCGTATGCTCAGGTGAAAAAAGAAGTTCAAGGCGGAAATCGGGCCTATATCGTGGCGCCGGCTATCGATGAAGGGGAAGAAATGGTTTCCGTGACAGCACTGTATCGAGAGGTAAAAAAATGGTTTTCCCCGGCGGTGGTGTCCGTGCTTCACGGAAGGATGGACCCTTCGGAAAAAGAACGAGTTATGGCGGAGTTCGCTGAAGGAAAGATTCAGGTTCTCGTATCCACGGTGGTAATCGAGGTGGGTATCGATGTGCCGGAAGCCACTGTGATGGTTATCGAGAATGCCGATCGGTTCGGACTGGCGCAGCTGCACCAGCTTCGAGGAAGAGTGGGGCGAAGCAATCGACAGTCCTATTGCTGGCTGGTAAACTACAGCGATTCGGAAGGTGCGGCGGATCGACTTCAGATTATGCAGGAGACGGATGACGGATTCTTGATCAGTGAGGAAGATTATCGCCTTCGCGGACCGGGAGATGTGCACGGAACCATGCAGCACGGAAGCATGAGCATGCTGGGAAAATTTTTGAAATACGAGCACATTCTTCAATATGCAAAAGAGGATGTGGAAGAGATGGATTTGCTTCATCTGGATGAAAACGTGCGAAACAAAATGAAGCAGTACCTTTGGGATAATTACGAGAATACGATATAAATATTGCTATAGAAAAAATAAGGAGCGTGAACCAATGAGAATTAATGCGGGAGATTATAAATTTCGAAAAATTGAGCTTCCTGCGGATATCCGGCCGACCACCGAGAAAGTTCGGGAGGCCATCTGCAGCATGGTGATGCCGTCAATTCCGGAAGCCAACGTTCTGGATCTGTTTGCCGGATCCGGGGTGCTGGGATTGGAACTGCTTTCCCGTGGGGCAGGTCATTGTCGGTTCAATGACTGTTCCAGAAAGCATGTTGCCATCGTTCAGGAAAACATCGACCACTGCAAGGCGAATGACAAGGCCACCGTATCCACGATGGATTTCCGAAAGTGCCTGGATTCTTTGCAGGAAAAAATGGATTTGATTATCCTGGATCCGCCGTACCGGGCCGGCTATTACGAAGAAGCAATCGAGAAAATAATGGAGAACGACCTCCTTGCGGAGGGAGGCTTAATTGTTGCAGAACATCTGTACGAAGAAGCCCTTCCGGAGGAAATTGCCGGTCTGAAAAAGATGAAAGAAAAGAAGTACGGAACCATTGGAGTGGATATCTACACAAGAGCCTAAAATGGTTGCATAGCTTGTTGTATTTTGATAGAATTAAATGAAAAGGTAGGTGAAGATATGAAACGTACCGCATTGTATGCCGGTTCCTTCGATCCAATCACAAACGGTCATCTGGACATCGTGGAACGGGCAGCGCATATGTTCGATTCGATTACGGTGGGAGTTCTGGTGAACAACTCAAAGAAACCGATTCTGACACTGGAAGAACGAATTCAGGTAGTGAGGGAGGCAACGGCTCATCTCGACAATGTGGAAGTGGAAAGTTTCGGCGGCCTTTTAGCGGATTATGTAAACCGGAAGCAGTTCAGTGCAGTGATTCGGGGTCTTCGAGCGACAACGGATTTCGAATATGAAATTCAGATGGCGCAGATGAACGATCGATTGTACACCGGAAATACGGAAACCATTTTTTTAATGACGAATCCGAAATATTCTTTTATCAGTTCTTCATTAATTAAGGAAGTGGCGTCTTTGGGAGGCGATGTATCCGGCCTTTTGCCGGAGTGTGCGCTGCAAGCGATTCAGCGGAAATTTGTAGAGCGAACAGAAGACGGACATAATTCGAATTTATATGTATAAATGGGAGGATTAATGCTATGAGTGATGCATCCATTAAAGTAATGCAGCTGCTGGATGAATTGGAAGATATCCTGGAGACTGCCTCGAAGGTTCCTTTCTCGGACAAGGCCATTGTGGATAGCGAGGAGATTTCGCAGATTATCAGCGACATTCGACTCAGCATGCCGAAGGATATTCAGCAGGCACAGTGGGTGAAGGATGAACAGGATCGAATCATCAACGAAGCAAAAGCAGAGTACGACAAGGTAATCGTTGCAGCGAAGAAGCAGGCAGAATATCTTGTGGAGACGGATGTAATCAAGAGAGAAGCGGAGAAACGTGCCGGTGCGGTAATCGCAGAGGCGGAGAGCCACGGACGGTACATGAAGCTGCGTTCTTACGAATACATCGACAAGATGTTGTACGATATGCAGAATGAAATCGCAAAGCTGGCGACCGATTACATTCAGCCGATGAACGATCACTTCACGGAGATGCTGAATGGAATCAACACCCAGGTGAACAGCAACCGTCAGGAAATGCGGGATATGGCAGAGCGCATTCAGAGCCGGGAAGCGGCTTCGGATGACCGTTATGCATCCTACGGAGAAGATGAAGAGTAACATCGTTGGAATTGTTGCGGAATTCAACCCTATGCACTTCGGCCATCGCTATCTGATTGAAGAGGCGAAGCGCCGGACGGGGGCGAGTGCCGTGGTATGTGCCTTGAGCGGTAATTTCGTACAGCGAGGCGCGCCGGCGGTTTTGGATAAATGGCAGCGAACGGAGATTGCCTTGCAAAACCACGTTGACCTGGTGCTGGAGATTCCGACAGTACACTGCCTCGGAAATGCGGCGGTATATGCGGCTTCCGGAGTTCAGTTGCTGGAGGCTTTCGGTGGGGTTACCCACATTGCGTTCGGAAGCGAATCCGGTGATTTGGAAGGCTTGCGGAAGGTTTCTGACTATATGCGGAAGCATGAGTCCGAAATTCGCCGAAAGATTGCTTTGCGCCGAAAGTCGGGGGAGAGCTATCCCGTTGCTCGGGAGAATGTACTGAGAGAATCCGACATGAAGGAAGTCTCTATGTATCAGGCATCTAACGATATTTTGGCTTTGGAATACCTGAAGAATATCCGGGCTTTGAAACCGGTTGCCGTGCAGCGGCAGGGAGCCGGATATCACGAGACGGATTCGTTGGAAAAAGAATTCTGGAGCAGTACCGGAATCCGAAAGGCGATTTCGGAAAATCGGCTGCCGGAGGAACGGGTACCCTGGTCTTCCGGGAAACTGGATTTCCATATTTCGGAAGAGAAATGGTTTCAAGGAATTAGATATGCGATTCTCATGAAAACACCGGAGGAACTGGACTCTGCTCCGGGTGGAGGAGAAGGCCTGGGAAACCGCTTGAAGGAGGCAGCTCGAAAGGCGCAGTCCTTGGATGAGCTGATTCTGAATACGAAATCCAAGCGATATACCTATACCAGAATTTCCAGGTGGCTGTATCAGATTCTTCTGGGGATTACCGTTGAACTGCAGAATCGGTCGCCGGAATACTTGCGGGTACTGGGTTTCAGCGAGAGAGGTCGGGAAATTCTTCGGGAAACCAAGAGAAACGAATGGAATCGACTGCCTTTTGTGGATAATATCAACAAATGCGGGTTGAATTCCCGGATGCTTCAGATGGATGTACTGGCTTCGGATGTGTATAATCTGATGACCGGTCAATCGGTTTGGGACGGTTCCGACAACTGCCGAAGGGTAGTTATAAAATAATTTAGAAAAGGCTTGACAATATGCATGTGCAAAGCTATAATTAATTGTTGTAACGCGTAAATAAACAAAATCAGATAGAGTTATAAGGAGGTGTCGACAGTGGCAGTACCTAAGAGGAAAACATCAAAAGCAAAGACTGGAAGCAGAAAGTCTGCGAATATGAAGATGGGCGCTCCTGGACTTTCAATTTGTCCTCAGTGTCATGAGCCTAAGCTTCCGCACAGAGTTTGTCCAAACTGTGGTTACTACGACGGAAAAGACGTTGTAAACGAAAACTAATTGATGTTTGATTGTGAGTGATTCAAGCATAGCTTGAATCACTTTTTTTATGCAAAATATACGGATTTTGCAATCCAATTGAATATGGAGTATAATAATACGATATTTAGGTTTAGCTTATTTTGAGTGATATACAGGGAGGGACGATGGCAGTCGGTTCTGGAAAGAAGAAAAAACAGACGAAAAAAACTGCAGCAAAAACAAAAGAAACTGCATCCTCTCCGCATCCAAAGGAATGGCAGGAGCAGATTCGAGAGCTTCAGGAGCAGCGGAAACGGGATTACCGCATTTTGGATAAGATTTGGGGCATCATATTTTTGGCCGTAGGAATTTTTCTGGTGATTACGACGCAGCTGAACACCACCGGAACCTTTGGGAATGCGATTCACAGTCTCGTGTTTGGACTTTTTGGGCTGATGGCGTATGCTTTACCGTATTATTTTATTGCGCTGGCTCTCTGCCTGTTTCTTCGAAAAATGCAGCACATCAATGGAAGGACGACATTTTTCTCCTTCTTGATTTTTGTCATGCTGTGTATTCTGAATTCCTATCGTTACTTGGATGAGACGAACATACAGCTGTCCATCTCCGCAATCGGTGATTTTTTCGACGGTGGAATTCAGCTTCGGAACGGCGGCGTTTTCGGCATGTGGCTGGGAGGATTGATTGTCAAGCTGCTGGGAAAACCGGGATTGATTATTTTTGCGGTGACGGTGATTGCCATCTCCGTTCTCTTGGTTGCGGATACGCCGATTTCCAAGTATCTTGGCAAGAAACGAGAGCAGCGGGAAGAAAAGACTATTCTTCGGGAAATGCTGACCGAGAAGAGAGAAGCGCAGGCGAAGACCGTGCCGGAAGAGAGCGGCGTCCCGATTATCACCCCATCTCATTCGGTGCCGCAGGTAAAGGACCCGCTGGCATTTCCGATGGAGGAAGGGGCTCGGCAAAACTTCATGCAGAACCTGGAGGGAGCGGATTTCGGCGAGTCGATTGTAACCAATACCGGTTTTGGGCTGGACGGCGGAAGCGAACCCGGTACCGGCCTTGGATTTGGACTTTCGGGAGGCTTTGCATCACCGGATACCGCTGCCGCGGCGCCGGAACCTTTTATGGATGATTTTATGAGTGTGGATTCGGTAACGACGGAGCCGATGGGGCTGAATGCGGAACCGGAAAAAGTGTCGGCATTGTCGACACCCGCGACTACGGAAAATATCAAAGAAATCCGGAAGGAGAATACTCCGACGGCACTGGACAATACGGAGATGGCGCTTCAGGCGGAGGAGAATTTGGCCAAGAAGATTCCGGCCACATCCTATGTGTTTCCGCCTGTGGATTTGATGAAGAAGCCGAGGGCAAAGCAGATGCAGATGAATGAACATCAGCTTCAGCAGAAAGCGGCTTTGCTGGAGAATACATTGCAGAATTTCCACGTGGATGCGAGGGTGCTGAATGTCACCCAGGGATCGTCGGTAACGCGGTACGAAGTGCAGCCGGCGGTGGGTGTAAAGGTCAGCAGCATTACGAAGCTGGCAGATGATATCGCCTTGAACCTTCGGGCGAAGAGCATCCGAATCGAAGCACCGATTCCGGGAAAAGCGGCCGTGGGAATTGAAGTGGAGAACGAGAAACCGGATATGGTTTCCATTCGGGAACTGATTGATTCCAAGGAATTTCGGAACGCTGCATCGAAGATTAGCTTTGCAGTGGGAAAGGACATTTCCGGACGCAATGTAATTGCGAATCTGAAAGAAATGCCCCATCTTCTGATTGCGGGAGCGACCGGATCGGGAAAGAGCGTATGCATCAATACGATTATCACCAGCTTGCTGTACAAGGCTTCGCCGGATGAGGTGAAGCTGATTCTGATCGATCCGAAAGTGGTGGAGCTGGGAAATTATAACGGAATACCCCACCTGCTGGTTCCGGTGGTGACAGATCCGAAGAAAGCGGCGGCTGCGCTGAACTGGGCGGTAAACGAGATGACTCAGCGGTACAAGTTCTTTGCCGAAGAAAGCGTAAAGGATTTGGATTCTTACAACGAGCTGATGAGAGCCAATCAGGAGCCGGATAAGGTGTTGCCGAAAATCGTCATTATTATCGACGAGCTGGCGGATCTGATGATGGTGGCACCGTCTCAGGTGGAAGAATCCATTTGTCGATTGGCACAGCTGGCCCGGGCAGCCGGAATGCACTTGATTGTGGCAACCCAGCGACCGTCGGTAGATGTGGTGACCGGTTTGATTAAGGCCAACATTCCTTCTCGGATTGCGTTCAGCGTGTCCTCTCAGGTGGACTCCAGAACCATTCTGGACGTGGGAGGCGCCGAGAAGCTTTTGGGCAAGGGCGATATGCTCTATTCCCCGGTGGGCGAGAATAAGCCCCTTCGAATTCAGGGACCGTATATCTCTGATTCGGAGACCGCGCGCATCATTGATTTTGTGAAAAAGCAGGGGGAGAACGGTTACGATGAGTCGGTGATTCAAACCATCGAAACACCGGAAAAATCCCAGTACGGAGAGGTTTCCGATGAATTGACAGAGGATGCCATTGCGTTTATCCTGAAACAGAAAAAAGCTTCGGTGTCCATGCTGCAGCGACGGTTCCGTATCGGATATAACCGTGCGGCCAGCATCATCGATGAAATCGAAGCCCGAGGGATTATCAGCCCGGCGGACGGCAGCAAGCCGCGCCAGGTGCTCTATACAGAAGAAGAATATTACGACGCGATCGATTCGCAGAATAACGGAGCAGAGGAAACGACACATGAGTAAAAAAATTTTTATTGACACCTTGGGATGTGCGAAGAATGAGTACGATTCCCAGAATTTGGCGGCACAACTGCTGGAACGGGGATGCGGCTTGGCGGATTCGCCGGAAGAAGCGGACATCCTGATTGTAAACACTTGCGGTTTTATTGAGGCCGCAAAGGTGGAATCCATCGAACATATTTTTAGCATGGCGGCACTGAAAGGGGAAAGCAAGAAGCTGGTGGTTACCGGTTGCCTTTCCGAACGCTACCACGAAGATTTGTCCAAGGAGATTCCGGAGGTGGACCTGTTCACCGGCGTAAACGATTACGACGACCTGCCGGGATTGCTGCTGGCGGAGAGCACCGGCGACAAAGTGCAGGGGGAAGTGGAAGCGGTGCTTCCGTATCGGAAACGCGTTTTTCCGGAGGGAACCTACACGGCCAGCCTGAAGATTGCCGAAGGGTGCAACAACACCTGTGCGTTCTGTGCGATTCCGAAGATTCGCGGACCGTATCGCAGCAAGCGCATCGAGGACTGCGTGCGCGAAGCGGAGGATATGGCGGCGGCAGGCGTTCGGGAATTGGTAGTGATTGCTCAGGACACCTCGTATTACGGGAAAGACCTGTACGGCAAGGCGATGCTCCCGGAACTGCTGCACGAATTGTGTAAGGTGGACGGAATTCGGTGGATTCGTCTGATGTACGTGTACGATGACGGAATTACCGATGAGCTGATTGAAACCATGAAGCAGGAGGATAAAATCTGCAACTACATCGATATTCCGATTCAGCACGTGGCGGATTCGGTGCTGAAGGGCATGCGCCGAAAATCCACCGGGGATTCGATTCGGAAGACGATTGCGAAGCTGAGAAAAGAAATTCCGGATATCCATATTCGAACCACAATTCTCGTGGGATTCCCGGGAGAGACGGAAGAAGATTTTAACGAGCTCCTGAATTTTGTAGAAGAAACACGGATTCCTCGGCTGGGCGCATTTGCTTTTTCCGATGAAGAAGGAACCCTGTCCTATCGGATGGAAGGAAAACTGGATGAAGAGACGAAAAATGAACGTGTAGAGGTGCTGATGCGCCTTCAGTCGGGAATCAGCGATTCTCTGAATGAAGAGAAAATCGGAAAGATCTACGAGGTGATGGTGGATGAGGCCGTAGATGAAGAGGGCTGCCGGTACCTGGGTCGAACTCGGTACGATGCGCCGGAAATCGATGATGCGGTGGAATTCACCGGAACGACAACCCATCAGCCGGGAGATATTGTGTTCGTTAATGTAACAGACAGTTCAGAATATGATTTGTATGGTGAGGAGGTTTCACATGAATTTACCAAATAAGTTGACCGTTCTTCGAATTATCATGGTGCCGTTTTTCATTGCAGCCTATATGGAAAAGTGGTTCTTTGTGGCATTTGCGCTGTTTATCGTCGCATCGCTGACGGATATGCTGGATGGAAAAATTGCCCGCGCGCGCAACCTGGTGACCAACTTCGGTAAGATTATGGATCCGCTGGCGGACAAAATCCTGGTGTATTCCGCATTGTGTCTGTTCGTGGAAAACGGGACCATTCCGGGCTGGACGCTGATTATCATTCTGGCGCGGGAATTTGTTGTTTCCGGAATGCGCACCGTGGCGGCATCCGAGGGAATCGTTATTGCTGCGGCCATGAGCGGTAAAATCAAGACCGTTCTGCAGATGGTTGCCGTAATCATCCTGATTATTGCGGTTGGTCCGGTTCCGCAGCTGAAGACCATTGGCATGCTGGTGTTCTGGGCATCCCTGGTAATGACCGTATATTCCGGAACGGAATATGTGCTGAAGAACAAGAGCGTATTTTCAATGTAGGAGCGAAGGAGAATGAACACATCGATTATCGCTGTCGGAACGGAGCTGCTGTTCGGACAGACTGTTAATACAAACGCGGCCTATTTGTCGGAGAATTTGAATCATCTGGGCTTCAATGTAATGTATCATTTTGTGGTAGGCGATAACGACGGCAGATTGGAGCATACGCTGAAGCGGGCGCTGACGGATACGGATCTGGTAATTGTTACCGGCGGTCTGGGTCCCACCCAGGATGATATGACGAAGGAAACGGTTGCGAGGGTGATGGATGCGCCGCTGTACTTGAATGAGGAGTGCCTGGCGGAGGTAAAGAGATATTTTTCGATTCGAAATCGGGAAATGGCGCCCAACAATGTTCAGCAGGCGTACATACCGGAGAATGCGGTGATATTCCGGAATGAAGCCGGTACGGCTCCGGCCTTTGCGGTGAATAAAGGGGATAAATGGGTCATCTGTTATCCGGGACCGCCGCGGGAACTGAAGTGGATCTTTGAAGACAGCGGAAAAGATTTCCTGCGGAAGTTCAAGGAAAAGCAAATTTATTACCGGGTCATTCGAACCATCGGAATCGGAGAATCGGATCTGGAGACGCTCCTGATGCCGCTGATTGACAATCAGACGGATCCAACCATTGCTACCTATGCGAAAGAAGGGGAATGCACCATCCGCGTCGCCTCTCAGCGAGATACCATGGAAGAGGCGCAGGCGGCGGTAGAAAATATGATTTCCCGGATGAATAACCTGATTGGATCGTATATCTACAGTTACGATGATGAGGAATTGAAGTCGGTCGTAGTGCATAAGCTGCAGAGGCAGGGGCTGACCATTTCTTCCGCGGAATCCTGTACCGGCGGTGCGTTTGCCGCATCCATTACGGATGTTCCGGGTGCATCCAAGGTCCTGAGCCGAGGCTATATCACCTACGATGAGGAAGCGAAAATTTCCATGCTGGGTGTGGATCCGACAGTAATCGATCAATACACGGTGGTAAGCTCGGAGGTGGCCATTGAAATGGCCAAGGGTGCCCGCCTGGAAGCAGGGAGCGATATCGCCGTATCCATCACCGGATATGCCGGCCCGGAAGCGGACGAAGGTCGGGAGGCCGGAAATGCGTATATCGGCTATGCTTATGACGATACCGTCGGTGCGGTGGAACTGTTCACCAAAAGAAATGACCGGGCATGGAATCGGAACTATTTCCGGCTGATGATGCTGAAGGTCGTGAACGAAATATTGGATGAAATAAAATAGTACTTTTTCCCTGGGAAAAAGTACCCAATGCCTCGTTTCTTAAACCCGGCAGAATTGACCTCATAAAGTGCCGGAGGGTATAATGGTATCATAAAAGGAAGCCCGTAAGAGGTTGACAGAAACCGGAGAAACAGGTATTATAAAAGAGAACAAATGTTCGATATAGGAGGAAACATGGCAGGAAAATCGACCGCATCGGCAGCGGAGAATAAAGAGAAAGCATTGGAGCAGGCGCTGGAACAGATTCAGAAACAGTACGGAAAAGGCGCAATTATGAAGCTGGGAGAGGAAGGTCTCACCGGATCGGTAGACGTGATTTCCACCGGATCCATCAGTTTGGATTTGGCGACCGGCGTGGGCGGATATCCGCGGGGAAGAATCATTGAGATATACGGGCCGGAATCTTCCGGTAAGACTACATTGACTTTGCACGCCATTGCAGAGGCGCAGAAAGCGGGCGGAAAGGCTGCATTCATTGATGCGGAGCACGCGCTGGACCCGGTATATGCGAAGAATCTGGGGGTAGACGTAGATGAACTTCTGGTATCTCAGCCGGATACCGGAGAACAGGCGCTGGAAATCTGTGAGATGCTGGCACGAAGCGGAGCAATCGATTTGATTGTCATCGACTCGGTAGCGGCACTGGTTCCGAAAGCGGAGATTCAGGGTGAGATGGGTGATTCCCACGTGGGACTTCATGCCAGACTCATGTCTCAGGCACTTCGAAAAATTGCCGGAACCGTGAACAAGACTAATACCTGCGTAATCTTCATCAACCAGCTTCGTGAGAAAATCGGTGTGATGTTCGGAAATCCGGAGACCACCACCGGTGGTCGGGCATTGAAATTCTATGCCAGCATGAGACTGGACGTGCGGAAGATTGAAACGCTGAAGCGAGGGGATGAGATGCTGGGAAACCGGACTCGCGTGAAGATTGTAAAGAACAAGGTGGCTCCGCCGTTTAAGAAATCGGAATTCGACATTATGTACGGTACCGGAATTTCTCTGGCCGGTGATGTATTGGATACGGCAGTAGAGGCCAAGATTGTGGATAAGGCCGGATCCTGGTACAGTTACAACGGAGAACGTATCGGGCAAGGCAGAGAGAATGTAAAGGATTATCTGCAGAGCCACGAAGAGATGCTGGAAGAAATCCGCAAGAAGGTGATGGATCAGTTCAAACCGGAATCCACCGATGATGACATTAAGGTGGACGAAGACGGCGTTGTAATCGAGGACTAGACATACGGCGGTTCATGGGTGCTTGAAACACCTCAATTTGAAAATAATGGCAGAATTGTATTGACATAATGCGAAAATCGTGCTATTATTAAATGGTTAGCCGCTCGGGTAGGGTTATAAGCAATCGCACCCGTTCCCGGCGAGTCTGGATAGAGGAGGAAAAGTATTATGTATGCAATTATTAAAACTGGCGGAAAGCAGTACAGAGTTCAGAAGGACGATGTATTCAAGATCGAGAAGATCAATGCTGAAGCAGGCGACACCGTTACCTTTGATGAGGTAATCGCTGTAGGTGGTGACACCCTGACAGTAGGAACTCCATTTGTTGAGGGTACTGCTGTACATGCTGAAGTAGTTGAGCAGGGTAAGAACGACAAGGTGATTATCTACAAGTACAAGGCAAAGAAGGATTACAGAAAGAAGAATGGCCACAGACAGCCATACACACTGGTTAAGGTTACCGATATCGTATCCGGTGGTCAGAAGGCAGCTGCAGCTGAGAAGCAGGACGATGTAAAGCCAAGCATGTCCATGAAGAAAGAGGAACTTCTTGCAATCGCAAACGAGAAGGGAATCGAAGTATCCAGCAAAGCTACTAAGGCAGAGATTCTGGAAGCAATTGAAGCATAAGAAATTGACTTTAATTTAGGAGGTGTCATTATGTCAAGTAAAAAAGGAGTAGGTAGTTCCAAGAACGGCCGTGACTCTGAGTCGAAAAGACTTGGACTGAAGATTGGTGCTGGTCAGTACGTAAGTGCAGGAAGCATTCTCGTAAGACAGAGAGGAACCAAGTTCCACCCGGGCAACAACGTTGGTATCGGTGGAGATGATACTCTGTTCGCTAAGATCGACGGAAATGTTAAATTCGAAAGATTTGACAAGAAGAGAAAGAAGATCAGCGTATACAGCAACGAAGCTTAGTTTTTTATGGCCCTTTCTTGGAAAGGGCCATATTTTTTTGTAAAACGGGAGATAAACATGTTCGTAGATAGAGCAGAAATTAATATCGTTTCCGGTAAGGGCGGAAACGGAGCGGTTACCTTCCGTCGGGAACCATTTGTGCCGGAAGGCGGTCCGGATGGCGGTGACGGCGGTAACGGCGGCAGCGTAATCTTTGAAGCGGATAACAACCTGCGTACCCTTATGGATTTCAAATACAAGCGAGTGTACAAGGCGGAATCCGGTCAGGATGGAATGCGCCGGAAGCGTTTCGGAAAGAAAGGTCAGGATCTTATCATTCACGTTCCGGTAGGTACTTTGATTATCGACAAAGAAACCGGTCTGCTGATGAAGGATATGAAGAATCCGGGAGACCGACTAATTGCCGCAAAGGGTGGCAAAGGCGGAAAGGGAAACGTGCATTTCAAGAACTCCGTACGTCAGGCGCCGAATTTTGCGGAAGCCGGAGCGTTGGCTAAGGAACGCACCGTTATTTTGGAACTGAAGTTAATCGCCGACGTAGGACTTTTGGGATTCCCGAATGTGGGAAAATCCACTCTTCTGTCGGTGGCTACCAGTGCAAAACCGAAAATTGCGAATTATCATTTTACCACCATTGATCCGAATCTGGGCGTGGTGAACATTCACGACAAGAGCTTTGTGATGGCGGATATCGCCGGCATCATTGAAGGTGCTCATATGGGCTTTGGCTTGGGAATTCGTTTTCTGAAGCATATCGAGCGTACTAAGATGCTGATTCATGTCATCGACGTTTCCGGAAGTGAAGGTCGGGATCCAATCGAGGACTATAAGAAAATAAATGCGGAACTGGAGCAGTACGATCCGGCACTCTTGAAGAAACCGCAGATTATCGCTGCCAATAAAATCGATTTGGTGGAGGATGAAGAAGCGCTGAACGCATTTATGGATTTCATGGAAAAGGAAGGTCGAGATGTCTTCCCGATTTCCGCAGCGACCCGCCAGGGCGTGGAAGAGCTTCTCAATGAAACATTAAATCGGATTGAGAATTACATTCCTCCGGAAGAAGATGAAATCGAACTCTTCGACTTTGAAAAGGATGAATACGATGCGGATTACAAGAAGCTGGAAGCATTCGTGGCAGAGGATGGCGCTTACGAATTAACCGGCGGTCAGCTGCTGAAGATTTTCCGTTCTACCAACTTTACCGATGTGGGATCCATGCGGTATTTGTATCGGTATATTGTGAACAAGGGCGGAATCGATATGCTGAAGGAACTGGGTCTTCAGGAAGGGGATACGGTTCGAATCGAGGATTACGAATTTGAATATTATGACGATTAGTCTCATAATGCGGCTCCCGGCCGGCATGTTGAGATAAAACGAAAACCACAGGGTTTGTAAATTCTGTGGTTTTATTTTTTGTGGAAAAAATCTATTTTTAAACGGTTTTTTCGGTTTTTTAATTCATTATACGAGAAACGTAAACCTTTTGCGGGAGTTTTCGGACCTTTGCGCTTTCTTCTTTTTTCAATTATGATGGGAAAAAAGAAGGAGGATGAGATATGATTAGTTTTATTAGAAAAATATATGAAGAAAATTCCAAAATAGTATTTAAATTTCTATTGATATTGATTATAGTTATATTGACTGTTGTTGTTAGTGTCCGACAGAACGCATCGAATGAAATTGATTTGGGTGCGGCGAAAGAAACGGACAAGGTTTCCGCGGAGGAAACTTCAGAGAAGGAATACTATGTGGATATCAGTGGGGAGGTGAAGAAACCGGGGGTTTACAAGGTAAAGAAGAAAACCCGCCTGGTGTTTCTCATCGACAAGGCCGGGGGATTAACCGGAAAGGCGGATTTGGATGCAATTAATCAGGCTTCCTATGTGGAAGACGGTGCAAAGATTATCATTCCGAAGAAAGGAGAGAATAAAAATTCGGATGAGGCGGGGGCAGATGCGTCGGAAACGTCTGTCGGCAATACGAGTGGAAAAATTAATATCAATCAGGCTTCTGCAGAGGAATTGACATCGATACCGGGCGTCGGGACTGTAATTGCTCAACGAATTGTAGAGTACAGGAACGGTGCGAGGTTCAACAGTATTGAGGATATTAAAAACGTGAAGGGAATCGGGGATGCGACTTTTGAAAAAATGAAAGGCAGTATTACGGTGTAGACAGGAGTATTTGTTATGAATAATCGCTCTGTGTTAGATAATTCATTGGATAAGAAAAAGGATTGGTTAGAGAAACTCCACAAGACATTGAAGGAATCACAACATTCCACCATTGTGTTCACGTTGCAAAACGAATCGGATTTTCCCTCCATGATGCGGGAATATGCACCGATTATAACGTACGACCGAATTATGGAATTGGAAACGGGAAATCGTGTGATGGAAGATATTCACACGTTCTTGGAAACATGCAATATACCGGACTCTCGAAACGGTACATCCTATATTTACGAATGCATTTTTTTAATTCGAAAGTATAAGGATGAAAAGTATGCGGTGACGAAGGATATTTATCCGGAAATCGCCAAGAGAAATCGAACTTCCGCAGCGGTAGTGGAATCGGCTATTCGCTGCTGTATCAAACAAACTTGGGAGGAAACCCGAGAGGGAAGTGAGACAGGCATGCGGGCGTTGTTTCAGAAGCGTCCGTCGAATCTAGTTTTTATACGGAAATTATGCGACTATATAGAAAATGAAGAATTGCATTTTTGTAAGTAATTCACAAAATCAATACCTCAACTCATTGATAAGTACTAACTTCCGTGCTATTATGTAAATGCTTTGAAAAAAATGAAGGGGGTATTTACGATGGGTAAAAAAAGAATATTAAAAACCATGGATGGTAATACTGCGGCTGCACATGTAGCATATGCTTTCTCCGAGGTATCCGCAATCTACCCCATTACACCATCGTCAGTGATGGCCGAAAACATAGATGCTTGGGCAAACCAGGGCCGGAAGAATCTGTTTGACCAAGAAGTAAAGATTGTAGAAATGCAGTCGGAAGGCGGCGCTGCCGGTGCCGTCCACGGTTCGTTGATTACCGGATCGTTAACATCTACTTATACCGCATCGCAGGGTCTGCTCCTGATGATTCCGAACATGTATAAGATTGCGGCGGAACGATTGCCGGGCGTTTTTCATGTAGCGGCGAGAGCTATCACCACGCAGTCCTTGTCTATTTTTGGAGACCATTCGGACGTGATGGCCACCAGACAAACCGGTTTTACCATGCTGGCCTCTAACAGCCCGCAAGAAGTAATGGATTTGGCGGCAGTGGCGCATCTGGCGGCAATTAAGGCCAGCCTGCCGGTACTCCACTTCTTTGATGGCTTCAGAACCAGCCATGAACAGCAGAAAATTGAAGTATGGGATTACGATACACTGGGAAAGATGCTGGATTGGGATGCCGTTGCGGCATTCCGCAAGAAAGCACAGAACCCGAATCATCCGCACCTCATGGGTTCCGCGGAGCAACCGGAAACTTTCTTCCAGCACAGCGAATCCAGAAATGAGGCATATCTGGATGCGGTAGAAACAGTTGCTTCGGTAATGGAACAGGTGAACAAAGAAGCGGGAACGGATTACAAGCCGTTCAATTATTACGGTGCGCCGGACGCCACCGAAGTAATCGTGGCAATGGGTTCCGTTTGTGAAACGGCAGAAGAAGTGGTGGATTATCTGAATGCGCAAGGGCGCAAGGTGGGTCTGGTGAAAGTACACCTGTACCGTCCGTTCTCTTCCAAGTATCTGTCCGCATCAATCCCGGCATCCGTTCAGAGAGTCGCCGTGCTGGATCGAACCAAAGAACCGGGATCTCAGGGCGAACCGCTGTATTTGGATGTGGTAAGTGCACTGAAGGAACAGTCTCGCAGCGAAATTACCGTTGCTCGGGGCAGATACGGACTGGGATCCAAAGATACTCAACCGGGAGATCTTATTGCGGTATACGACAATCTCAATGCCGCAGATCCGAAAATGGAATTTACGATTTCCATCACCGACGATGTGACGCATCTGTCCTTGCCGAGAACCTGCAATCCGGTGGTTTCATCGCCATCCACGATTTCCTGCAAGTTCTGGGGACTGGGTGCTGACGGAACAGTGGGTGCAAATAAAAACAGCGTAAAAATAATCGGAGACAACACCGACAAATACGTTCAGGCGTACTTCCAGTACGACTCGAAAAAATCCGGCGGTGTTACCATCTCCCACCTGCGTTTTGGCGATGAACCGATTCGCTCCACCTATTATGTAAACAACGCAGACTTTATTGCCTGCCATAATGCATCCTACATGCATAAGTATCAGATTGTGCAGGATGTCAATCCGGGTGGAACCTTCCTGCTGAACTGCAGCTGGAGTGATGAAGAACTGAATGCAGTACTTCCTGCATCGGCAAAGAGATACATTGCAGAGAACAATATCCGATTCTACACTTGTGATGCGGTGGATATCGCCGTGAAACTGGGCCTGGGTGCTCGGAGAACCAACACGGTACTGCAGGCGGCCTTCTTCAAGCTGTCTGAAGTTATTCCAATTGATAAAGCGGTTGGATACATGAAGGAAGCGATTCGGAAGACTTATGGCCGCAAGGGAGAAGATATCGTTGCCATGAACTGCGAAGCGGTGGATGCCGGAATTACCCATGTTCATCAGGTAGAAGTACCGGAAGCGTGGAAGAATGCGGTTGAGGAACCGGCCGACAAGTCCGTAGAGACAGATCGACCGGACCTGAAACAGTACGTCGAAGAGATATTGATTCCGGACTCGGCAATGGAAGGAGATTCCATTCCGGTGTCTCGATTTGTAAAGACGAACGACGGAATGATTCCTTCCGGCACGGCAGCATTTGAGAAGCGAGGCGTGGCCATTTCTGTTCCGAAGTGGATTCCGGAAAACTGCCTGCAGTGTAATATGTGTTCCTTCGTGTGTCCGCACGGTGCAATCCGTCCGTTTGCGGTTACCGAGGACGAAGCGGCAAAGTCCGGTGCTGCTGCATTGGAAATGAAGGGAAAGAATGGAGATGACCGGAAATTCGCTCTGGCAATCTCTTCCTATGATTGTGCAGGCTGTGGTTCCTGTGTCGAATCCTGCCCGGCAAAGAACAAGGCTCTGGAGATGGTTTCCTTCGAGTCTTCGGAATCCCAGGAGGAGCAGAAGGTATTCGATTACCTGGAGAAGCATGTGGGCCAGGAAATCGGTGCGACGGAGGCAAAATCCGTTAAGGAAGTGGGCTTCCGGAAGCCGTATTTGGAATTCTCGGGTGCGTGCCCGGGATGCGGTGAGTCGCCTTATGCAAAGTTGGTAACACAGCTCTTTGGCAACCGCATGATTATTGCGAATGCCACCGGCTGCAGTTCCATCTGGGGCGGCAGTGCACCGAGCACTCCGTATACCGTTGATAAGAACGGAAGAGGTCCGGCGTGGTCCAACTCCCTCTTTGAGGACAATGCGGAATTCGGACTGGGCATGGCAATTTCGGTTCAGGCTCGTCGCAAGGAGCTTTGCGGTAAAGTTGCTCAGCTGGCGGCACATCCGGAGTGTGCGGAAGCCGCGGAAGCGTGGATGAATCACATGAATGACGGCATTGAGTCGGAGGTGACCGGCGATAACCTGCTGAAGGCAATTTCGGACTGCGAACTGCCGGAGGCGGCGTATGTACGGGAGAATTCCGATTTACTGGTAAAACCATCCGTATGGATGTTCGGCGGAGACGGCTGGGCATATGATATCGGTTACGGCGGTCTGGATCACGCACTGGCATCCGGTGAAAACATCAATGTACTGGTATTTGATACCGAGGTATATTCCAACACCGGCGGACAGGCATCCAAATCCACTCCGACAGGTGCGGTGGCACAGTTTGCCGCAGGCGGAAAGAAGAACGGAAAGAAAAATCTGGCACAGATGGCAATGGCGTACGGTTATGTATACGTGGCTCAGATTGCGATGGGTGCGAACCCGAACCAGGCGATTCGCGCGATTCGGGAAGCAGAGGCGTATGACGGCCCATCCATCATCGTGGCATATTCCCCGTGCATTAACCACGGTATCCGTACCGGCATGAAGAATTCCATGCAGGAGATGAAGAAGGCCGTGGAATCCGGATATTGGAACCTGTTCCGCTACAACCCAACAAACGTTTCGGAGAAAAAGAATCCGCTGACCGTGGACAGCAAGGAACCAACCGTAGACTATAAAGACTTCCTGATGGGAGAAGTACGTTACAGATCGTTACAGCAGGCGGATCCGGAGAAAGCGGAAAGACTCTTTGATGAGGCTTCTGAAAATGCGAAGAACAGATATGACGCATTGATTCGCCAACGAAATTCTTTGGAGAAATAATTTTATGGAAAAAGAGAAAATCAATAGAATCAATCAACTGGCAAAACTATCGAAAGAGCGAGCGCTGACGGCCGAAGAAAAAAGCGAACAGCAGGAACTTCGGAAAGAGTTTATCAAAGAAATCCGTGCCGATGTACGGAGTCAGCTGGAGAGCATTGAAATCGTTGATTAAGTACAACAAAATGGACTGCCGGTGCGGCAGTCCATTTTGTTGTACAAGCTTTTCTTTTCGCGTTTACGCCTGTTCCTGCATAGCCTTCAATGCTCTGGACAGCTGATCCGGACATGAAGTATCCTTGAAACCGCAGCGAATGCCGCTGAGGCGGTCAATGGCATTTTCCACGGTCATTCCTTTCAGAAGTGCGGAGATTCCCTGGAGGTTGCCGTTGCATCCGCCGGTAAAGCGAACGTCCTGAATGATGTTTCCTTCGGTTTCAATCTCGATAAGCTGGGAACAAACGCCCTGCGGTCTAAATGTAAACTGGTTCATGGTTGAATAATCCTTTCATAATAATTTGCATTTGCGAATAACTTACAGGCCCAAAACATCCGAAATCTTCTTCATGGAATCCATCGCGATGAGGATAAACTCGTCGAAGGTGATGCCTGTTTCTTCAATGGCCATCATGAACTGACGGTTGGCACCCTTTGCGAAACGAGTTTCGTTGAAGCGCTTCTTGATGGACTTTGGCTTAACGCTGGCCAACTTTTTATCCGGATAAATCTGGGCAACGGCTTTCACGAATCCGCTCATCGGATCCGCCGCCAGAATGGCATACTGCAAAGTAGTGTGGGCGATTACGCCGGATTCCGGATTGTGTGCGCAGATGGCATCAATTAGAACTTGATCGTCGTAGCCTTCCTTTCGAAGAATGTCTCCGGAAACCGGTCCGTGAGTGGACATATCGTTCTTCCAGTCGCAAGTCTCTTCGTCCAGGTCGTGAAGCAGACCCACAATGCCCCAATATTCCACATCTTCCGGTGCCAGGCGTTCTGCCAGCCCGCGCATGATGGCTTCCACGGCATACATGTGCACGATGTAATGATCCGCCTTCACATATTTGTGCAACAGCTCATTGGCTTTTTCTCTTGTCAGAGTTTCACTCATGATATAAATCTCCTTTTATAAAAATAATTTATTATAGCAACATCTTACGGCAGTCCATTAAATGTTTACGGCGATGTCCACGACGGTCCGGAAGGAATCCGCAATCTGTGCAGAAGCCTCCAGCACATCGGAGCCGCTGAGGGGTACCGGTGAAATTCCCGCCGCCGCATTGGCCAGCGCAGAAATGGCGATGATTTCCAGTCCGGCATGTTTTGCCGCAATGGCTTCCGGAACGCTGGACATGCCCACCGCATCGCAGCCGATGGTATGGAGGAAACGAATCTCCGCCGGTGTCTCGAAGCTCGGACCGCTCATCATGGCATATACGCCTTCATATAATTCAATTCCGTCAGCCTGTGCTTTCCGCAGTACTTTTTTTCGCAGATCCCGATTATATACATCGGACATATCCGGAAAACGATCGCCCAATACGTCCAAGTTCGGCCCAATAAGGGGATTCATACCGGACATATTCACGTGATCCCGAATCAGCATCAGATGACCCGGGCGAAAATCCGGGTTGATGGCACCGGAAGCGTTGGTGATAATCAAGCGCCGAATTCCCAGCAGTGCCATAACCTGAACCGGAAAAATGACGTCCTTCATGGAGTATCCTTCATAATAGTGAAAGCGGCCGGACATCACCAGGAGGGAATGACCGCCTTTGCGTCCTGCAAAAAGAACCCCTTTGTGATTCGGGGCTGTAGAAGTGACAAAGCCGGGGATATCTCGATATGGAATCTCAACGGGATTCTCCAGAGAGTCGGCGTAGGTTCCCAGTCCGCTGCCCAGAATGATTCCTGTGTCCGGCAAATCTCCGGAAATCTGTTCTCTGATATATTGCGCCGCCTGTTTCAGCCGTTCCAATCGTTCCATCGCTTGCACCTCCTAATATTCTTTCAACTTCTAGATGTTACCACAATTCCTCATGTCTTTCAATCGGAAGAAAAGGGATTTGAGAAGGGGGAAAAGAACAAAAAGGAGAGTATACCAGCAGAAAATGTGCTATAATTTAGTGATTGCAATTGTTGCAACAGACAGAGATTTGAAAAAAGTAATGGGAGGATAGATGGAGACTTTTAAAGAATTGTTAGTACGGTCGGTCGAGCAGTTCGGAAGCGGAACTGCTTTTACCCTGAAGGAGGGGAAAGACCGTTATACGGACATCAGCTTTATTCGATTCTACGAAGAAGTGAAATCGCTGGCGACCGCTTTTATTTCCAGGGGATTCAGCGGCGAGCGAATTGCCGTTACCGGCAAAAACAGCTATCACTGGTTCATGGTGAACGCGGCGGCGCAGATTAGCGGATGCGTAACCGTACCGCTGGATAAGGAATTGAAGTATGGAGAGTTCGAGCAGTCCTTGGAGCGGTGCAAGGCTAAGGTAATTTTCTTCGACAAGAAACAGGAGAAGGAGACCAAAGAAGCGATTCTTTCCGGAAAGACATCCATTGAGTTCGCATTCCCGATGTACGAAGCGGAGGACCTGGAGACGGTCACCACGCTGCTGGAAGAGGGAAAGGAACTGATTGGAGCGGGAGATGTGTCCGTGGATCATGTGCAGATCGATCCGGATGCGGTATCTATGCTGATTTTCACTTCCGGAACCACGTCTCAGTCCAAGATCGTCATGCTGTCCCAGCGGAATATCTGTTCCAACGTGACCAGCATGATTCGAATCATTCCGTTCAAGACGACGGACACCAATATCGCACTGCTCCCGTATCACCACATGTTCGGCTCCACCGGTCAGTGGGTGATGCTGGCGAACGGCGTTCGCACGGTGTACTGCGACGGACTGAAGTACATCCAGAAGAATTTGAAGGAATACGGCGTATCCGTATTTGTGGGTGTGCCGCTGATTATCGAACAGATGTACAAGAAAATCATGAAGACGGCGGAAAAAGAAGGCCTGGACGGCCGGATTCGCCGGTTCTCCAAGGTGACCCGTCTGCTGAATAAGGCGAAGATCGATATTCGGCGTCAGGTGTTCCACGGCGTGCTGGATGCGCTGGGCGGAAAGCTGCGCATGGTGGTTCTGGGGGCATCCGCGGCGGATCCACAGGTCATTCAGGGCTTCAATGACTTTGGTGTGCTTTGTGTGCAAGGATACGGTTTAACGGAAACCGCACCGGTACTTACCGCAGAACGTCCGGACAAGCGGAAAGCAGGTTCCGTGGGAGTGCCGCTGGATAATGTGGAAATCCGAATCGACAATCCGGATGAAAACGGAATCGGTGAGGTCATTGCCAAAGGCGACAACATTATGCACGGCTACTACGACAACGAGGAAGCCACGGCAGCGGTTCTTCGGGATGGCTGGTTCCACACCGGAGACCTGGGATATATTGACAAATCCGGATATCTCTTCCTGAGCGGAAGAAAGAAGAACGTTATCGTACTGAAGAACGGAAAGAATGTTTTTCCGGAAGAGTTGGAGACAGAAATCTCTACACTTCCGTATCAGATGGAGAATATCGTCGTAGGACTTCCGAAGAACGGAGACGATCGGGATCTGGTGGTTGCCCTGAAGATTGTCTACGATCCGGAACAGTTTGCCGGCATGAGCAAAGAAGAAATTGAGAAGCGGATTCACGAGGATGTGGAGAAAATCAACGACCGCATGCCGCTGTACAAGCGCATCAAGCGAATCTTTGTAACGGATGAGCCGATGATTAAGACCAGCACCAGCAAGGTTCGCCGATTCCTGGAAATTGAGAAGATGCTGGAAGATGAGAATAAAGATGGGGGAACACATGGAAAACAGATTTGATCATTATTGGTACACTGATATCCGTGAAATTGTCACACTGAAGGATATGTTGGCCGGAAGTGCGGATAAGTATGCGAAGAACCCGGCATTTTGGGTAAAAAGAAAAAAGGGCCAGCCATACAGCCCGATTTCCTACCGGCTTCTTCAGCATGACGTAAACGCCATGGGAACTTGCATGACGGAAATGGGATGGCAGGGAAAGAGAATCGCTGTGATGGGGCAGGGATGCTACGAATGGATTGTCACCTACCTTGCGGTCATGAACGGAATCGGCATTATCGTGCCGATTGACAAGGAGCTTTCCGGCCCGGAAATCGAAAACCTGCTGAGAACGGCGGAGTGCGATACGATTTTTTGCACCAAAGCGGAGTGCTCCAAGCTGAAGGGACTTCCGTCCATCCGCAATCTGGTTGTGATGGATTTCTACGGAGATCGGCTGGATGAAGAGGAAGTGCCGGACGATTCCAATTTGAATTTGGAGAAATACGAAGGCTGGTTTGAACAGGAAGAGGAGAAGAAGGTGTATGTGACCTCTTGGAGGGGAATGCTCCGAGACGGCGATCAGCTTCTCAAAAGCGGGAAAGACGAATACCTGAAGGTCGAAGTGGACCCGGATGCCCTGGCGGTAATTCTTTTTACCTCCGGAACCACCGGAAACCCAAAGGGCGTGATGCTGAGCCACCGAAACATTACGGTGAACATCATGGACGTATGCCGAATCGCGCATGTCACCACGACGGACAAGACCCTGTCCATCCTTCCGATTCACCATACGTACGAATGCACGCTGGGCATGCTTCTGGTCCTCTACCGAGGCGCCAGCACCGCATTCTGTGAAGGTATGAAATACATCACCCAGAACATGAAAGAAGCCCAGAACACGGTCATCATCGTGGTTCCGAGAGTGCTGGAAATGATTAACGACCGGATTCAGAAGGGTATCGAGAAGAGCGGTAAGGCGGATACCTTCCAGAACATCATGGGCATGAACAAGAAGCTCCGGAAGATGGGCATCAACTTGAGCCGGACGATTTTCAAGAGCATTCGGAACGAGCTGGGCGGAAAGCTGCGCTTGGTCATCACCGGAGCGGCAGCGCTGTCTCCGACCATTTATCGGAATTTTGAAGACCTGGGAATTACGGTTCTGCAGGGGTTCGGCATGACCGAGTGCACACCGCTGATCTCCGGAACGCCGATGAGCGCACCGAAGGAACGGTATCGGAAAGCCGGTTCCGTGGGCGTTCCGGTCAAAACCGGCGAGGTGAAGATCATCAACAAGGATGAGAACGGAATCGGTGAGATTCTGTTCCGCGGTCCGAACGTGATGATGGGATATTACAACATGCCGGAAGCCACCGCAGAGGTTCTGGAAGAGGACGGTTGGCTCCACACCGGCGACCTGGGCTTTATGGACAATGAAGGCTGGATCTACCTCACCGGCCGAAAGAAGAATATCATCGTGACTAAGACCGGCGAGAACGTGTACGTGGAGGAGATTGAGGAATACATCAATCAGAGCCCGTACATCGAGGATTCCATGGTATTCCCGTACGACAACAACGGCGAGGAAATCGTCGGCGTGCAGATTCTGCCGAATATGGAATACGTTCGGACAAAGCTGGGGTACGAGCCGGATCGGGAAGAGCTGAAGGATTTGTACAAAAAGGTCATTCAGGAATTGAATCAGGGGATGGCGGTGTACAAGCGCATTCGTGCAGTATTCGTGCGAAAGGATGATTTCGTTCGCACCACCACAAGAAAAATCAAGCGCCACGAAAATCCGGTTCCGGAGGATTAGAGGGAGCGGGTCAATCCCGTTTCCGGACGCGCATTGAAGCATCGTAAATACAAAAGGGCCTGCCTGGCGGCAGGTCCCTTTACTTTATGAGATGGATTATCTTAATCTCTGGAAATCAGCAGCTGCGCAATCTGAACCGCGTTGGTTGCGGCACCCTTACGCACCTGGTCGCCGCAGCACCAAAGGTTGATGCCGTTCTCGCACACCAGATCCCGACGGATGCGGCCCACGTATACCAGGTCCTGATCGCTGGTTTCAATCGGCATCGGATAGATGTTTTTCTCTGTATCGTCCTTCAGCTTGCAGCCTGCCGCCTCGGAAATGGCCTTCCGAACATCCTCCAGCTCCAGACGGTCCTTTGTGATGACGTTTGCGGAAATGGAGTGGGAACGCTCTACCGGTACCCGAACGCAGGTGCAAGAAACCTTCAGCTCCGGCAGGTGGAGAATTTTCCGGCCCTCGTTCTGAAGCTTCATTTCTTCGGATGTGTAGCCGTTCTCGCCGAATCCGCCAATTTGCGGAAGCAGGTTATACGCAATCTGGTACGGGAAAGTGCTGCATTCAATGTCCTTGCCCTCCAGGATATTGCGGCTCTGCTCATACATTTCCTTCGGTCCCTTGATGCCGGCACCGCTTACGGCCTGATAGGTGGAAGCGTAGAGCGCTTCAATCGGGGACAGGCGGTTGATGGCGTTGATTGCTACCAGCGTGATGATGGTGGAGCAGTTCGGATTGGCGATGACACCCTTATGGATGAACGCATCCTCCGGGTTGATTTCCGGAACCACCAGTGGAACTTCCGGATTCATACGGAAGGCACTGGAATTATCGATGTAAGCCGCGCCGGACGCCTTGATGGCATCCACAAATCTCTTGGAAATATCATTTTCGGCGGCACCCAGCACGATATCCATTCCATCAAAAGCAGAATCCTTCGCTTCCTGAATGGTGACGCTGCCGTATTTCTCCGTCTCGATTACTTTCCCGGCACTGCGGCTGCTGGCCAGAAGGCGCAGCTCCTGAATCGGGAAATCCCTTTCCTGCAGCACCTTTAGCATTTCCATACCTACGGCGCCGGTAGCACCCAGAATCGCAACATTGTATTTTTTCATTTGAACCTCTCCTTTATTTCGCAAAGCTTTCGTACAGAACCTGAATGGTCTTCTCAAAATCCTTCGTGAACACGCCCACCATAATGTTAATCTCATCGGAACTCTGCTCGATGGTGCGGATATTAATCCGGTTTGCACCCAGAGCACCGAAGATTTTGCCGGAAATGCCGGTGCGGTACGCCATCTGGCGTCCGACAATGGCAATCAGGCTGATATCATCCTGCACGTTGATGTCCGTAATCTGGCAATTCCGCTTGATATCGGATATCAAATCGTATTTCACCGGTGCCAGCTTGTCCGTCGGGACCACCAGGGAAAAGCTGTCGATGCCGCTTGGAATCTGTGCAATCGGAATCCGATACTGTTCCAGAACTTCCAGCACACGGCGGATAGAACCCACCGAATCGCTCATATTGGCCTTGTGCAGGCTGATGATGGAGAAGTCCTTTTTGCCGGTGATTCCGGTGATAAAACGGGACGTTTCCTCCGCATTATCCGCTTCAAAGGATTCCCGAATGATGGTTCCTTCCGCTTCCGGATCGTTGGTGTTCCGGATATTAACCGGGATATCCTTCCGGCGAACCGGCACCACCGTATCCTCGTGAAGCACCGCTGCGCCCATATAGGACAGTTCCCGCAGCTCCGCATAAGTAACCCGTGATATCGTCTTTGGATTAGAGACGATTCTTGGGTCCACCATGAGGATTCCCGTTACGTCCGTCCAGTTCTCGTAGATGTCCGCATCCAGAGAGGCGGCGGCAAAAGCGCCGGTGACGTCGGATCCGCCTCGGGAAAAAGTATGAATCTGGCCGTTCGGAAGGGAACCGTAGAAGCCGGGAACCACGATTCGGTTATACACATTGTATATTTCCCGGAGCTGCTGCTCGGTTTTCTCGTAATCCACTTTTCCATCGTATCCAAAGGCCACCCAGTCGGCAGAGTCGACGAAATGGTATCCCAAATATTCCGCCATCAGCTTCGCATTTAAATACTCTCCCCGGGAGACCAGATAATCCACGGACATGTTTTTCGTCATCTTGCTTCGGATTTCCGCAAGCTCGGAATCCACGTCCAGCGTCAGTCCCAGCTGATCTCGAATCTCCCGATACCGGGCGGAAATCATCTCGAAGATGGGGTCCGGTGACACGTCGTATTTGAGGTGAGCTTTGCAGAGATACAGCAAATCCGTGATTTTATTATCGTCGGAGGTTCTTCTTCCCGGTGCGGAGACCACAACCACCTTGCGGGCATCGTCGGATTCCACGATGTGTTTCACCTTGGCGAACTGCGCGGAATCGCTGAGGGAGGATCCTCCGAATTTAGCAACTTTCAGCATATTTTTACTCCTTGTAGCCGGCGACAAAAGCATTTTCGTATCGGGATGCCAGTGCATGGGCGTCCGAAACGGTCATCGGCTTCGTTTTGATATAGCGATACGAATTTCGAACCTGTTCCGAAGCAATCTGCTCTTCCGGGAAGGAATCGCCGGACGCAATTCGGAAATAGTACGGATGACTGGTCTTGGTGTTGTCCACCTTCGATGGCGCCGGTCCGGTGAAAGCGGACGGGCTGAATGAAATTCCATCTTTGATATCGATGATATCGTGCACCAGCGAGGTGCCCGTCGGCATCTTTCCCGCCCCCTGACCGTAGAAGCTGAGCGGACCCACGTTCTTTCCGGTAAGGCTGACCATGTTGTAATTGGTTCCCACGCCGGATTCCAGTGCCGCGGAAGTAAGAAGCGTCGGCTCTACATAAGCGCTGACGGCGTCGCCCTGAAGGGAGGCGTTCATCAGAAGACGGCAGGTAAGACCGTTTTCATTGAAAAATGCGATATCTTCCGCCATAATATGGTGAATGCCCAGAACCGGTACCGAATCTTCCGGGATGACCGTGCCAAAAGCAAGGTTGGCGGAAATCACACATTTCCGCTGGGTATCCCAGCCTTCAATATCCGCACTGGGATCGCTCTCTGCATAGCCCAGCTCCTGTGCGTCCCGAAGAACTTCCGCGAAATCCGATCCCTTGGTGTGCATGAGATCCAGAATGTAGTTGCAGGTGCCGTTCACGATGCCGTGCACTTCTTCAATGGTGTCGCATCGTCCCGCCCGCTGCAGATTGTACAGCCACGGAATACCGCCGCCGGCAGAAGGGGTGAACCGGAACTGAACGCCGTTCTTCCGGGCACAGTTTTCCAACTCTTCAAAGTGAGCGCTGACCAGTGCTTTGTTGGCGCTGACCACGTGTTTTCCGTGTTCCATGGCCCCCAGCACGTATTCCAGTGCCGGATGGATGCCGCCGATACATTCTGCCACCAGATCGATATCCGGATCCTTCAGAATATCGTCGATATCTTCTGTCTGCAAGTCCGCATATTCCGGCTTCGGCCGGCGAACCAGGATGCGAGTCACTTCCAGGTCGATGGCAGACTTTATCGCTTCACAGGCACCGCTCCCCACGGTTCCCAAACCTAAAATTGCAATATTCATATGCATCTCCATTTCATTCATTATCCAGTGAAAAAGGTTGTTTTTATGTAAAATGTCATAAAATTAACCAAACATACTTGTTTTCATACCATAAATAATGTATCATAATTACATAATTTTTACAATAAAAAGGATGAGATAATGATAAAATATTTAAGCACAAGAGACAACACGCATACGATTACTTCTTCTCAGGCCATCATCAACGGATTGGCAGAGGACGGAGGACTGTATATTCCGGAAAATCTGGAAGATTTGAAGCTGGATTACCACGAAGTGATTCAGCAGGATTATCCGGGAATGGCCGAAATGGTTTTCGGTAAATTCTTCTCGGATTTTGATGAGGAAACGATTGAGAAGGTTGTTTCCAGAAGCTACACCGGAAAGTTTTCGACAGAAGAAATCACTCCATTGACAAAGGTGGAGGATGCTTTCGTACTGGAACTGTATCACGGTCCGACCTGCGCGTTCAAGGATGTGGCGCTTTCCGCACTTCCGAATCTAATGGTGGAATCCATGAGAATGAATGATTTTCAGGATGAGATTCTGATTCTCACCGCTACCAGCGGAGACACCGGCAGTGCGGCACTTCATGGATTCTCGGACGTTCCGGGCACAAAGATTATTGTTTTTTACCCGGAAGGTGGAGTGTCGGAAACCCAGCGTCTTCAGATGGTGACGCAGGACGGCAAGAATACCTGTGCCGTGGCGGTTCGCGGGAACTTTGACGATGCCCAGAGCGGGGTGAAGAAGCTGTTCCGTGAGATTCCGAAGCCGTGCGACGGAGTATCCCTGTCCAGTGCCAACTCCATTAACATCGGCCGGCTGGTGCCGCAGGTGGTATACTATTTCTCCGCATATCGCCAGCTTCTGGACATGGGCGAGATTCAAGACGGAGACAAGGTGAACTTCGTAGTTCCTACCGGAAACTTCGGTGATATTATGGCGGGATATTTTGCCCGGGAGATGGGCCTTCCGGTGGGCCGCCTGGTATGTGCATCCAACAGCAACGATGTGCTGCGGGAGTTCCTGGAAACCGGTCACTATAACCGGAAGAGAGACTTCCACAAGACCACATCTCCATCCATGGACATTCTGGTATCCAGCAACCTGGAGCGCCTGCTCTGCTTCGTGTGCGGCGTGGAGCGGACGAAGATTTACATGGATCTTCTGGCGAAGCAAGGCGAATATACGATAACGGAAGACGAATTGAAGAAAATCAACGAGGTATTCAGCGGTGTGGCGTGTGATGATGCGCGGGGAGCAAAGGCAATCGGCGATGTGTTCCGGGCGGAGCATTATCTGATGGATACCCATACGGCAATCGCTTGGGCAGCCTATGAGGAATGCCGGGATAGAGGCGAGGAATGGACAAAAGATAAGACCGTGGTTCTTTCCACGGCATCTCCGTATAAGTTCACCCGTGCGGTTCTGGCGGCTCTGGGTGAAGAAGAGTGCCAGACAGATGAAGAGTGCATGCAGAAGCTGAAACAGGTGACGCAGGTGGAGGCACCGGTGCCGCTGCAGGGAATTTTTGAGCGGCCGATTTGCCACACCGATGTAATCGATGTTCCGGATATGAAGAGTTATGTCTTGAAGCATGCCGAAAAGTAAAAACAACTATGCAATAAAGCCGTAGATGTATAGAAAAAATCTATAGAAAAACAGGACCGAATTAAACTACCGTTTCGGTCCTGTTTTTATGTTCCTTGAAATCCGCTAAGAAATTGAGTAGAATGGAGTCAATGGAGTTATAGATAGAAAGAATAGGGATGATATGGATTTTAAACAGATTGAAGCTTTTGTAAACGTGGTTCGGTATAAGAGTTTCAGCCGAGCTGCAGATGCGACATTCTTTACGCAGCCTACTATAAGCACGCACATCAGTATCTTGGAGAAGGAACTGGGGACGAAACTTCTGGATCGGAAGGGGCGTATTGTAGAAATGACACCCCAGGGGCGTCAGTTCTACAAGTATGCGGTAGAAATGGTGAACACCCGGGCACAGGCGATTGATGCGCTGGATAAGGACAGCGATAAGGTGGAGGGAGTTCTGGAGCTTCAGACTTCATCCATTCCGGGAATTACTTTTCTTCCGGAGATGTTGGCGGGATTTCGCAAAGAACATACGAAGACCATGTTCTATGTGGACCAGTCCGATAGTGCGACCGTAGTGGACAACATCTGCGATCGCCGAGGCGAGCTTGGTTTTGTGGGGGAGAAGGGGAACAACCCGAATCTGGAATACAACAAATTGTTCTCTGACCGCTCGGTACTGGTGGTGCCTGCAGGCATGTTCACGGATTCAGAGGAAGTGGATATTGAAGAAATTGTGGGGCTGCCGTTTATTTGGAGAGAAAACGGTTCCGCAACGCAGAAATCTTTCGAAGATGCGGTGATACGAAAGGGATACGATCGAACCAGTTTCGAAGTGGTGGCAATGTTCAACGATTTGGATGCGATTATTCGCTCCGTGGAGTCGGGATTGGGGGTATCCATCCTGTCGGAACAGACCGTGGCGAAGCTGAGTTCACCGGGCATTCGTGCGGTGAATATCAACGGTTTCAATGCGAACCGGGATTTCTACATGATTAACACGAAGAGCGTGGCACTATCTCCGGTGGCGGAATCCTTTAAACAGTACGTTTTGGAGAGACGGCCGGCCGGCAGTCGGAAGAGTAAAAAGAAATAGTGTGGATTTTTTCTCATTAAAATATTTTCCAAATAAAAAAGGTGTGGCTTTGAACCGCACCTTTTTTGCTGCATAAAACATATTTATTTGTTGAGAATCTCGATGGCGTGGGAGGTGCGCTTCTTGAAACGGCCGATTACGGCGTTCTGACAGCCCTTTTCCCCCAATTGATACTGCAGTCTTTCCAGCTCGTTCTTCTTGCAGGCAATGAGAAGCCCGCCGGAGGTCTGCGGATCGTACAAGCAATCCAGGCGCTCCTGCGGCACCCGAATGGTGTAATCCATCACGTCCTTTTCCAAATAGGACATGTTATTGTGGGCGCCGGCCGGAATGATGCCGTCTGCAGCAAATTCCAAGGCTCTGTCAAAAATAGGCACGCGTTCCGCGTAAAGTTCCAGCGTGACGTTTCCGGCTTTGGCCATTTCCGCGGCGTGACCGATCAGACCGAAACCGGTGATGTCCGTGCAGCCGTCTATTTTTACCCCTTGCATTCCCTCATAGCCGTACTTGTTCAGCTCTGCCATAGTACGGTTCATTTCCGCATCCTCTTCTGGTGTGAGCAAATCCACCTTTGCGGCAGAGGTGAGAATGCCAATGCCGATTTTCTTGGTGATTACCAGATAGTCTTCTTCCTCGGCGCTGTTGCTGAGAATGTCATCCGGATGGGCGAAACCGGTGACGCTGAGGCCGTACTTCGGCTCATCGTCGTTGATGCTGTGACCGCCTACAATCATGGCACCGCACTCATTGACCTTCTCGTTTCCTCCGGCGAGAATGGCTTCTACCGCATCGATTGGAAGGCAGTTCGGAAAGGTGAGCAGGTTCATGGCCAGCTTTGGAGTGCCTCCCATGGCGTAGATGTCGCTGAGGGAGTTCGCCGCTGCAATCTGACCGAACATGTACGGATCATCTACAATCGGCGGGAAGAAGTCGATGCTGTTAATCAGTGCAACGTCATCGGAAACCCGATAGACGCAGGCATCGTCACTGCTGTCGAATCCGACCATTACGTTCGGATCTTTGATTTTCGGCAGCTTGGAAAGAATATCGCTTAGGACTCCCGGCCCTACTTTAGCGCCTCAGCCGCCTGCGCTGGTCATTTCTGTCAGCCGTACCTTCTGAGGGATCCCCGGAATCGGGCAGGCCATTTTTTCGTTGTTACTCATAGACAATTTAACTCCTATAGTTTTTTTCAATAGTTAAAATTACTCGTTGGATTCCTGTGCATATTTGCGGATGGCTTCAATTGCCGTGTCGATTTCTTCCTCTGTGTTGAACGGTCCGATGGAGAATCGAACGGTTCCTTCCGGGAAGGTGCCCAGGGATTTGTGTGCCAGTGGGGCACAGTGCAGTCCCACTCGGGTCATGATGCCGTATTCCTGCTCCAGCTGAAAGGCAATCATGCCGTTATCGCCATTGAGGAAATCCACGGAAACCACCGCGACTCGGCCTTCCTCCGTCGGCATACCCGCAATGCGGATTCCTTCCACATCCCGAATACCGTCCAGCATTCTTTTTACCAGTTTCTGCTCGTGTTCGTGAACCTCCTGCTGATGCTCCGCCAGCCAGCCGACGGATGCGTGCAGCCCAAAAATACCTGGCAGGTTCATGGTTCCGCTTTCGAAACGATCCGGCAGTTCCTCCGGCATCTCCGCCATATCGGAATGGCTTCCGGTTCCTCCGGAAATAACCGGGGTTAACTCTCCGGTAATCGCCGGGTTCAGGAGAAGGGCCCCGATGCCCTGAGGTCCCAGCATGGATTTGTGTCCCGGCAGGCTGAGTCCGTCAATGTGACAGGCCTTCATATCAATCGGTACATTTCCGGCGGTTTGAGCAGCATCTACGAAGAAAAGAACGTTCTTCTCGTGACAACGCTGTCCCACTTCCCGGATAGGCATCAACGTGCCGCTAACGTTGGATGCGTGAACCATCACCACTGCCCGAACGGACTCATCAATCATGGCCAGGGCTTCTTCCAGCTTCAATTCTCCACGCTCATTGCACGGCATATAGCCTACTTTAATCAGGCCCTCCTGCTCCAGCTGATATGCCGGGCGGTACACGGCGTTATGTTCCATTCCGGAAATCAGAATTTTATCGCCTTTCCGGGCAAGTCCCTTAATCAGGAAATTCAGGGAATAGGTGTTGCCCGGCGTGAAAATCGTGTACCGGGAACCGTAACCGTTCATCATTTTGCTAATCATCTCTCGGGTTTCCAGCACAACGCCGGCAGCGGAGTAGGCCTTCGCGTATCCGCCGCGGTTGATATTGCTGCCAACATTTTTTATATAATCGTATACTGCATCTCCCACAACATCCGGTTTCGGATAAGATGTGGCACCATTATCCAGATAAATCATAGTGTCCTCCTTCGCATCACATACCAAAATACATACTATATTAATAGGAAATAAAAGTCAAACATGATACTTCCTCAAAGATAGCTTACTCGGAAAAAAATGATAGAACAAATTTGTTTTTTCTATTGCGTTATAGCTCTAATAATGATAAAATCTATAGCTGTGTTACGGGAGTAGATAGGTGCTGGTGTGCCTTACGGTCTTCAAAACCGCTATGTGGCGTTAGGAGCGTCATGGGTGGGTTCGATTCCCACGTACTCCCGCCAATAAATCCTTGATATTGTTGAGATACAAGGGAATTGAAAGGTTGAGATGTGCCACATGTGTGCCATAATGTGCCGGTGTGTCAATTCTCAGCCTTTCGACAATCCGTCATCATGGTTCCCAGTGCTAATGATATTTCATCTTTATCCGACTGGTTTTCAAACAGGTGGGTATAGATGGACAGCGTGGTGGAAACATTGGCGTGGCCCATACGTTTGGAAACCGTGGCGGGGTCTATCCCCATAGAAATACATATGGATGCATAAGTGTGACGTAATGCATGGAGTGTAATCGGCTGCAGTCCGATGGACTCCATGTATTTTTTTAATTCTCTCACCGGCTTGTGCGTGTGGTAGGGCGTGCCGTCCGGATTCTTGATGAGATACGGATTATCGTCCCAGAGAGCACCGAGAGCAAGCTTGCGCTCGATATGGTACCTTTTCAGCGCCTTAATATCTTTCACGACCGGATCGGGAAGAATGCATAGACGTTCCCCGGATTCCGTCTTTGTGTCCTTGATGAAGTCTTCGCCCAATCTCGTGTACCGGGTCCGCTGCACGTAGAACCTGCCGTCATCTTGAATATCAGTCTCATGCAGTCCCATTATTTCCCCTCGGCGAAGGGAGCCGAATAATGCAAGCTCGAAACAGACTCTGGTATCGATATCCACCTTATCCAAGTTGGCACAGAAGCGCACAAAATCATCTTGTGACAGGATCTCGATTTCCTTCTTTCGGTTCTTCGGCATAAAGACATCGTGGCACGGGGAACTTCGAAGCAGCTCCCAGGATGTCGCTATGGAGCAGCACATTCTCAGAATGGAATATGTATCCACAACTGTTTTCGGTGAGAGCGTTCCGGATAGGTCGTTCACCCACTTCTGCAGCGCCCGGGGCGTCAGCTTGTTCAGATCCAGTGATCCGATGGACTTATCAATTCTTTTCTTGGCGGCATGGTAGCCGTAAACCGTATTGGGGGACTTGTTGGCGACTATCTGCGGCCACACCTCATTGCACATATCCGACACGGTTTTGCATTCGGATATGTTGTTGATGGAATCCGTCCATGCATTAATCTTAGCCTGCAGCTCTCGCTTCGTCTTGGCTTGGATTACCTTTGATTTCCGCCGGCGCTTCCCGGTATAGTCCGGATCCAGGTCTACCCATACGCGGTACTTATTCTTTTCCAGTTCCTTGATATGCATGGCAGCACCTCCTTGCAATAGTTCAACTTTCTAATTGTTCGAATACTCCATTTCCACCACCATTTGCAGCAGTGTCAGAACATATTCCGGTGGTTTCCGGGTACCGTATTCCCAGTTCTGGTAGGTGCGCAGCGGAATGTTATACTTCTTTGCAAAGTCTGTCTGATTGAGTCCTGTGAGTTCTCTGATTTCTTTAATGTCCATTGTATTCCTCCATTCATAATGATATAATCAGGTACGGACTGGGGGAGTTCCCGCTCCCCCAGTAGACACTAGCTAGAGCCTTTCTTTGAGCTCTGCCAGAACCTCAACGAGCATTTGTAAGGTGGCGTTGAGGTTTTTTAATGCCCTGATTAAATCCTTCATGAACTTTTCCTCCTTTCTCTTGACTACAATAATAGCATACACCCATTGAGTGCAAATGTCAAGTAAATTAGAGAAAAAAGTTCAAAAATAATGAAATTTATTTTTTCATAATCAGCGATGCAATGGCATTCTGCGTGATTTCTGATAGGCTCAAATTATTATCCTCAACATATGCATTCATATATGCTGGAATTGTAATGTTCTTACGAATTGCTTTTTTCCCGTATCGTTCGGCATAAGAATCCATATCCAGGACGAGATAGGTTACAATAGCTTCTGGATTTGCAGAGGCGACATCGTTCAGCCTGCTGACAGAAGGTGCTGCCTTTCCGTCCTCTAACTCATCCAAAACCCAACCGGAAGCAGCATCCGCTCCCATGAGAAGAGCATCCGCCAAAGAGCTTCCTTCACTGACGCAGCCAGGCAAATCCGGAACTGTCACGGTATAGCCGTCTCTCTCATCCCATGGGGTTAATATTGCAGGGTAAACTAATTTCATAATGACCTCCTTATATAACAATCTGGTGGGTGCGGGGCTATCGAAGCCCCGCCTGTTCCAGAATGGATTTTTCAGTTTGCTTATTCAAGTCTCCACGATGAAAAGGAATTGTGACTTTTCCTTTCTTCGTTGGATGAACGTATTGGCGGTGAGAGCCTTTCTGATTCTTTAACGTCCATCCATCTTTGAAAAGCAACTTTTCAATTTCTTGTGCTCTCATATATTTCCTCCTTACATATATTATTATACACACTATACACACTAATGTCAAGAAGAAAATACACACTATACACATTTATTTTTTCATATTATCAACCATCTGATTGAGTAGTTCGACTTGCGGGTCACTCAAATCCGAAAGTTTGGATATCAGTTCGGAACGGATGCCGGATGAGTTATTTTCAGGTTTTTCAATTAAATCGGATTTTAAAATCCCGAAGTAATTTGCCATCAATTCTATTTTATCAATTCGTGGATATTTTTTTGCTTGCATCCAATCATTAAGTGTTGAAGTTGCAACGCCTATGATTTCAGAAAACTCCTTCTGAGTTATTCCTTTTTGTTCTATATAATATCTTAAATTTTTTGAGAAAATTTCTTTATTACCTAAATCTGACATAATAAATCCTCCTTTGTTGTTTTTACACATATTACATTAAAAAAGAAAAAAAGTAAAATAATGTTACGCAAAAATCCGCTTAAAGTATTGACAAAAAGAAAAAGCAGCGTTATTATAAGCGAAAAGAAATTCGTTTAAAGCGGATTAGCAAGGAGGAAATAATGACAAAGTTAACGCTAAAGGCCGCTAGGATAAATGCGGGACTAACGCAGAAGGATGCGGCAAATCACTTAAATGTAAGCAATAAAACATTGTGGGCGTGGGAATCGGGTAGATCAATGCCAAATGCAGGAAAGATAAAGGCCATCTGCACATTGTATAGAGTGAATTATGATGATATTATTTTTTTACCGGATAATCCGCTTTAAGCGAAAAGAAAAAATATAGTATATACAGAAAAGGAGAAAACCATGAAACCGGAAAACACAACCACCATCCTGACGGTGAAGGAAGCGGCGGAGCGCTGGAAAATCTCATACGGCAGTCTCGTCCGCATGATTCACGCGAATGAGATTCCATTCATCCAGATCGGAAAGAGATCCTACCGGCTCCGGGAAGAAGACTTCATTCAGGCAATGACTGCCGCCCGGCCAAAAGGGCCGGTGGAGAAGCTGGCGGACATGATCCGCGATTTCCCGGCAGAGGACATCTGGGAGATGGAACGGTACGCTGAATTCTTGGCATCGAGAAGAGAGCCGAAAAAGAAAAAAGCCACCACCGGACCGATGGGAACCGAACTGCCGGAAAACTGGAGAAGGGCATAGGACAGAAATTATAACTCAAAACAACGGAGGTACAAAATGAAATTTTTGAGATTGGGATACGGCAATCTGATAAATGTGGAAGACATTAAAGAAATCATGAAAAGTACACGTCTTAACGTAACGAATAGTGGCGGCGTTAAGCGAGTACTTAGAGCCACAATTGAGCTTCGGACGTCTAACGGGATATACCCATTTTTGAATGTAAAAACCGACGCAGCAATGAAAGAAGGTGAGTCGTGGTCCTATGGTACTGAGGGAGGATTACGAGCGGTCAGAAGAATTGAAGATATTCTCGACACGATGCTGGTCCTTCTCATCGACAAGATGAATGACGAGAACGAGAAAATCATCGACATAGATACCAGATTCCTCGAAGAAGCGATGCAAGAAGAAGTGAACAGAGGCTAGTTAACGCTATCACTCAGTTAATGCGTTCCAATGCGTTCCAACGCGATAGAACGCGATAGAACGCGTTAAAACTCGAGTTAACTCGAGTGAAACTCAAATCTAAAACTGAAAACTATCACTCAAAACTAAAAGGCAAAACTAAAAAGTTAATGAATATTTAATGTTAAGAAAAGGAGAATACCGAAATGATTAAGACCGTGGACGGAAGAACGAAAGTAATGGGGGGTGAAGCCGAACTCCTGACGGATTTTATGGGAACTGCAGAGGCTCTTCTCAGAAGAACCAAAATTACAGCAGAGCAGATGCATCAAGCAATTAAGCTTGCAGAGATGGCCAACGAGGTGGTTGAAAAAATTGGCGAATGCGTTGACGATTTTGACGATGAGGAACTGGAAACAGAGAATGAGCCGGCAGAGGAGAAGACTACTGCGAAAAAAAGAGCTGTAAAGGTAACAACACTGGGAGATGATGACCTGGATGAAATGCTGGAATGGCTGAAATGGGAGCTCGAGGAGCTGAAGGAGAGGTTCGATGATTAAGCAGGAAACGATGTTCTCGGACACCGGCGACGAAGTGAACAGCCTTGGGCCAGACGAAACCGAGCTGGAAAGGCTTCAGAGGGTAGAGAGAAGTATTTTTACTGAGATGGCTGCTGCAGAACGCGTGCGTTCTAGCGCAATGGAAAACTACTGCCGGAAGGGCGATGAAGAATCAAAGGTGATGTATGCGTACTTCGACGGCGCATTCCACACCATCTGGAACCTGATCAAGGAGAACCATTTGGAAGTGGAGTATCACGAATTCGTGAGACGGCGGCAGAGAGCGGAGAAGGAATAGGACGACAAAAGAATGGTGCCGGGAGGACCGGCACCGGGGAAGGAGCGAAAGATGTCTTATAAGATGCTATGGGAGAACATGAAGGAGGCACTGGAGTGCCGTGTGGACGAGGAGGCAGAGGATGAGTATAAGTATATCCGGCTGAGCACGCTGCTGAAGATGATGAATGAGCAGGAAGAAGCTGCCGGAGGAAAGAAATGGTACAACGGCGAAATCGGCTACGATATTCCCATCACCATCGTGGGAGTGATCGGAGCATTGTTGATGGGCGCCGGACTGTTCGCGCTGGTGCTGCAGGTGTACGGACTGTAGGAGGGTGCGATGAAGAACAGAGAAAAGTTCAGAGATGAGATTGTGGAAGCAATCAAAGAAGACAACGACGAGAACGGAAAAATGTGCTGTTTCTTGAAGGATAATGTAATCCCCCGATTCATATCCAAAGAGGATGTGAAGATGAGCACGTGCGGAGGCTTGGACTGCCACACATGCGCAAAGATGTTCGCATTCTGGTTAGAGGAAGAGTACATTGAACCACCAAAGCCCAAAGTGGACTGGAGCAAGGTTCCGGTCGATACGCTGGTACAGGTAAGGGACGACGAAAACGACAAGTGGGCATTGCGGTATTTCAAGTGGTTCATAAGAGGGCACCGCACTCCATTCGTGACATGGGCTGACGGAGCGACGAGTAAAACAGCAGAGGCTTGTACAGAATACTGGAGATACTGCGAACTGGCAGAGGATGCGGATGATTGTAATGAGGCAACGGAAGGCAACGGATGGAGAATGAAGAATTGAGAAAACAAAAGGAAACAGAAATGGATATGGATAAGATCAATCGAAAGCTAGCATGGCAGGAATTCAAATGGTCTGCACAAGAAATTCTTATTAAAATCTGGCTTATGATTGTCCTGCCAGCGCTTTTATCTGTTGCAACAACAGTTGTGATGTATCTATCCTTTCAACGATTCTAGGATAAGGCAAAACCATTTTCGTGATGACACGAAAATGATAAAAGAGGGGCACCCGGACGAACCGGAATGCCCCTCAAACGAAAAGATTAAAACCAAGATTATTATAACACAACGAACAAGGAATATGAAATGGCAAAGGGAACGAAGAAGTACATCCTGAAGAAGTGGTGCATACTGCGAAACGGAAAGACGGACCGCCATGAGACAGAATTCGAAGACATCCAGCAGGGCCTGCAGTGGGTAGAGATATTCCGGGGCACATATGCAGATCTTCGCCGCAGAGGGATTATCCGGAACTATGGGATAAAACTAGTAGAAGCAAAGGATACGAGAAGATGAAGAACCCAAAACCGACAAGCACACCGAATCTGAACCTTGTGGCGGACAACCCGAATTGCAGAAACTGCATATACCGGGACAAGGGCAGCATGTTCCGGTGGTACTGCAATTACCTCGAGATGGAAGATAAACCCAGAGGGTGCGACGTGGACGGCTGTACGAAGAAGGTTGAAAAAGAAAAAAAGAAAAAGAAGAAGGCGACCGCAGGCGGACTGGGCCGGGAGCTGACGAAAGAGGAACAGCTGGCACTGAAGCGGAAGAAGAACAAGCAGTTCCACACGAGAAGAGTTTTCACTCATTTCTGCAAGGACTGCGGAACCTTCTTTCAGAGCTACGCACCGGGCACGAAGTGGTGCGAGGCGTGCAAGAAGAAAAGACAACGATAAGAATCAGCAGGGTATGGCAGTGGTGCCGACAACAACGATAACCTTTGAAATAACCTTCAACGATGTAATTGTACACACCCAAAGCCATAACCTACGTTTGAAATCACAATATTCATGCGTCGGCATCACTGCCATGCCCTGCATAGGAGGAAACCAAAATGTCAGCAACTGTAATTGACACAGGAATAACAGCAACTTTGTTCAGGGAAATGAAAGCTGCAACTAAAGGAAAAGGAGCCATCGAAGAAATCACATGGCTCCTAAATAAGATTAATACAGGGAAGAGTGTTAACCAGAAGGCTCTAACTACTGAGGAGTACCAAGAAGTGATAAAAGTCTACCTGCATCAAAGAAAATCTCATTACAACGTTCCTTTATATCCGGATCAACGTAAGAGAATTGACCTTGGAAGACTCCTCGAACAGCTGTTAAAGGAGAAACCAAAATGTTCAAAATAAAGAAGCCGGAGAAGATACCGGTGGAAACATTACTGGGAGACATAGAAATGATGGGGCGCAAGGCACCCAACTTGGTTACGTATTCATCCGAGGCGCCGGGAACCGGGTACATCGTAGACACGGAAGAGGGAGATGTACTGATGATCACCGCAAGGAACGGAAATGTCCGTATCCGGTTGGAAGATGTATCCGCAATTGCAGAAGAGCTGCATAACATTCTGGAAGACATGAAACGATTCCATGGATGGAGAAAGGAATAGGAATGGAAGCAAAGTTTACAATTCCTGGGAGAGCAATCCCGAAAGCGAGACCAAGAGTAACGCGAGCCGGGTATGCATACACCCCGAGAACAACGCAGCAGTTCGAACAACTGGTTCGGATTGCATACAAAAACCAGTGCGGCAACTTCGAATTCCCGAAGGGCGCACCTTTACTGATGAACATTGAATTCTGCTTCGAACCGCCGAAGAGCTGGCCAAAGCAGAAGAGAGAAAAAGCAATTCAGAGAAAGAAGTATCCGACCGCACGGCCGGACCTGGATAATCTCTGGAAGGCGGTGGCAGATGCACTGAACGGGATCGCCTACAACGACGATAGCCAGATTGTGGCCATCACCTGCCGGAAAGTATACGGCGAGAAATACAGAAGCAATGTTCAAATCGCCACACTGAACTATTAAGAAGAAATTAACCGAGTGCAATTAGGCACAATTAACAATGCTATAAAGGCGGGCACAAGCTATTACTAATATTTAAGACAGATATATATATGTATCGCGAACCACAACAAACTGAATGGTATGGTTGCCAGAGTGCAAGTAATAAGGAATAGTATACCTCAGTAATTTCATAATTGTTTTCACAACACAAATAATTCATTGCCCGCCTTTATATATATGAGAAAGTCAGGACGACAGATGATGAAGAAGGAAAAATTGTTTGATGAAATTCAGGTAACTGCCGAAAACCTGGGGATGGAAGAGTGCAAAGCCCGAGAACTGGTGGCACGTATCGCATTAACGATGAAAGATTATGCCATAGTGCTGCAGGAGCAGACGACAGATTTGGTCGTTAGTGATCTGGACAAAGACAACGTGATGGTTCAAAAGTTTTTAATGAGCCGGAAGGTGAAAGGCTGCACAGACAGAACAATAAAGTTTTACATCGGTAGTATTAGAAGAGCAAGAAGACGAATCCAAAAACCGCTAAAGGAAATAACTGTGGATGACATACGATGGTACTCATCCATAAGAGAATTTCAAGATAAAGTGGCTAGAGTGACAATCCAAAATGAACTACACGCAATGAGTTCCTTGATGGAGTTTCTATCTGCCGATGGGTACATACAAGGCAATCCGGTGAAAAAATTCGGGGAATACAAAATACCGAAAAAGATGAAAAAAGCGTTCACGGAATACGAAATTGAGAAGATGCGAGGCGTAATCGAAAACAAGAAAGAAGCCGCATTTTTCGAAATACTATTATCAACAGGATGCAGAGTAAGTGAGTTGGCTGGAATCCGTAAAGATGAAATTAGAGGGGATAAAATTCTGGTGCACGGTAAAGGCCAGAAAGACCGGAATGTAATAATGAATACCAGGGCAAAGATTGCACTTGAAGACTACATGGCAAGTAAGTGTGAAGAATCAAAAATGAGCCCATGGCTGTTCCCGAAAGAAGAACACAAATATGTATGCAGATATCCGGAAGAGCATGTGAGTACAAGTGCAATTGAACAAGCAATAAGGAGAATAGGGGAAAAGGTAGGTGTAAAAGCACACCCACACAAATTCAGAAGAACATGTGCAACGTTTGCACTGAGAAGAGGCATGGACATAATTTATGTGGGGAAAATGCTGGGACACGAAAAAATAACAACCACACAGATCTATCTGGAACTGAATGAAGAGGAAATGGATTATCAACATAGGAAGTATGTGATATAGGAGGGCATAATGGAAGATTGGCCAACGATAGACAAAATCGCAGAGAAGATAGAGCGGAAGCTGCACAAGATTAATCCTCACGACTTCCTATCCGATCTGTTCGAATGTGGAGCAATCGCAATATCAAACAGATTTGATTTCAGTCAGGCAGAGGAACGAGAAGAACGATACCTGAGTATCATGAAAAGTCATGATAAAGACACAAGGGTGCTGATGATGGATATCTTTACAGATCTTAGCTTCTTGCTGGAGCGCCAAATTAATAGTTATGTCGGGTTTGATGATTACCTTGGAAAACTGTACATGAAATCGGGAACGAGCAACAACAGAGCAGGGCAGTTTTTTACACCGTATCATGTTTCAAAACTCGTAGCTGCTGCCGGAATAGATGAAGATAGAATCCAAAAGCATAAACAGGATGATGATGTAATGGTGATGATGGAACCATCTTGTGGCAGCGGAGGACTGGTATTAGCAACAGCAGATGTACTTTATAACAAATACGACTTCAATTTCTCATGGAATATGTTCGTGAAGTGCTCAGATCTAGATAAGCGATGTGTGCACATGAGCTACCTGCAGCTTGGGCTTGCAGGGATTCCTGCAGAGATTGAATGGGCGGACTCGATGACCGGCCAGGTAATGGAAAAATGGAGAACCCCAACAATGATGATGTTTTGGGAGCGGTTTGAACGTTATTCAAGATAAGAAAAGGAGAAAAACAAAATGTCAGAAATCAAATTCGAAAAGCTGGAGCATATCGCAACACTGGCAGAGACTTCCGGAGGCTACACTCTGGAAGTCAATTTGGTATCTTGGAACGATAAAGAAGCCAAGGTGGATATCAGAAGATGGGACCCACAGGGCAACCCGAAGAAGGGAATTGCCCTGAGCACCACAGAAGCACTGGAAGCTGCAGAGGCGATTCTGCAGAAGGTGAATTTCTGATGAGGGCCAAAGAGGACCCGCGGGAAGAGGGTATTCGTCAGATTAAAGAGATAGGGGAGAGTTTGATTCTGAATGCCGAGAGCATCGTAGGTACGGAAAAGTATTTGTGTAACATTTGCATTCGGGCAGAGATTGACCCAGGCACTATTCCGAAGATTGATATTTCGAGGACTTTCTTCCCAGAAGGATATCTCGGGAAAAATAATAAGCCAGAATAACATGCTCCAAGGGGAGAAATGATTGCGGCCGAAGCGCCGCATTAAACCTTGATAAGAGTATTAACAATAGAACCATTAAGATAGAAAGTACTGGAGAGAAGGAAGGACCGGATGAAATTCATTAGGGAAGTATGTGTGGCCGGAGCAGTGGTAGACGTATCACTGAAATCCACACAAAAACAACTCAGTGTGAGAGCACCGAAGACGAAGCCTTCTCGAGAGGCAGTGATCAAGAATAATGACAGAATTGCATACAAGAGATTGGCCCGGACTCTGAACGCAAATTTCTATCCGGGAGACTGGCATATCACATTGACGTACAGCGGGGAGATCCCGACACAGGCAGAGGCAAAGAAGGACCTGAATAATTTTCTCCGGAGGATGAAGAGAGAATTCCGGAAGCTGGGGAAGGAAATGAAGTATGTTGTGGTGACCGAATACGAGAATCACAGAATTCATCATCACGTGGTAATGAATTATATCGATATCCAAATCATTACGAAGCAGTGGGAGAAGGGAAGAGTCCGCTGCACTGCATTGGACGATAGCCGGAATTACCAGAAGCTGGCAAGCTATCTGATTAAGGAAACGCAGAAGACATTCCGCAAAGCGGATAACATGACAAAGAGACGGTATCGGGCAAGCCGGAACCTGGTGCATCCGATTGTGGTAACACAGGAAGTGAAGCTATCAAAAGTGCTGTGGGAAGAGCCGAAAGCCTTCAAGGGATATGCCATCGATGAAGACTCGATTAGAAGGTTCGAAAATCCGTGCACTCACATTCCACACTTAGAATACATGATGGTTTCCACTGATCCGGTACCGAGATTGAAGAAGTGGCGGAACGGAACTGCAGTGAAGAAACAGGAGACCTACATGAGGGCAGAGGAACTGAAGCAGATGGAAATGAGTGATTACGAATCATGGGGCACATTGTAATGATGTGCAGCTTTAGGATAGACGAAAAGACAGACCGGAGGATAATGCAGCAGGAAGAACAAGGAGAATCAATGACGGCAAAAGAATATCTGAATCAGTTCCGGAGATTGCAAGAACGCATCCGGGAAATGAATTTATCCATTCAGCGGATTGAGGACCAGCTGGACGTGAAGGGAATGAGCTACGATGGAATGCCGGGAGGAGGAACAGGAGCTGACCGAACGGCGGAACTGGTGAGCAAGATGTGTGACATTAAGTTGCAGAGGGAGGTTACAAAGCAAGCCGCCCAGATTCTTTGCGTGGAAATTGAAAACGTGATCGATAAGGTGAGAGATTACGACGAGAGCAGACTGCTGTATGATCGCTATGTGCTGGGAAAGGATTTTGAAACAATCGCAGAGGACCTGCATGTAAGCTACAGACAGGCAACACGGATTCACGGCTCTGCACTGCTGTCAGTAGCGAAAATCTTGGAGAATTGTGAAATCTGTCCTACGATGTCCTAGAATGTCCTACAGGGTGTGAGTATAATGATAGCGTGGAATATTAGAGAGGGCGCATCCCGGACTTAACATCTGGGAGCGCCTTTCCCAATGGGAAAATTTTAAAAAAGTACTAATAAAGTATTGACAAGGTACCGCCGTTTTGATATACTAATATCAGAAAGGAGGTAAGAGTGATGAGAAGCAAAAAGAAAAAGAACAGCAATCCGGCTGCTCGACTAGACCGAATCACTGCTCTAATAAGTTTAATCACCTCACTGATTAACTTAATTGTAGCACTGAAGAACGGATAATGCAAGTGAGCCGCAAGGCTCACTTCTGCAAAATCTCATCACTCAAACAGGAACATGAGAACATTAGCGATTGCACTGAGTATTGTATCTCTGATTCTGTCAAGCTATAGCTTGTATCTTTCATTCAAGAATCAGCGGAATGCAGAGGAAAGAGAGGAGGTACAGGACTAATGGCAACACACGATGAAGAGAAGCGGACGGAAAAGATTTACATGAAGATTAAACCGTCACTGAAAGCAAAGGCTCAGGAAAGAGCGGATGAAGAGGGAAGGTCATTGAGCAACTACATTGAGCAGTTACTCATCAAAGACTGGAACGAACACAACGAGAACTAGAACCAAACATGAACCGGAAGCGTCACCGAAAGGTGGCGCTTTTTCGTACACGAATTTAAGAATGCAGAGGGGAAGACATGGGAAAGTATCACATCACACATGATTATGACAGCTTGCTGGATGAGCTGTTGAAGCTGGAAGAAAGATTAGCATACATCAGCGAGAACGGAATCGCAGTTGGCATTGTGGCCAGCGAGGTAGCAAAGAAGAAATCCGGAGGAACATTCAAGGTGAACGCGGACTGCCGGAAGGTTCCGACGTACTGGAGAACATTCGTTCCCTATGATTTCCTGATTACAATCTACGAACCGAACTGCGCGGGAATGGACATAAACCAGCTGAGAATTCTGCTCATGCATGAGCTGCTTCACATCGGTGTGAGAGAAGACGACCCGCTGAAAACATTTGTTCGGGACCATGACCTGACAGACTTCCGCTGCATTGTTGATGAGTATGGCAGAGACTGGAGCAAGACAAGGACAGAGTAATGGCAGGCAAGAGGAACCGTAACCGTCCCGACCAGAACGGTGTGCATCGGGGAGCATTCGAGCGGAACAAAAAGAAAATCTACGCCACGCAAACAGTATGCGGTATCTGCGGAAAGCCGGTGGACTTTAATTTAAAGTACCCCCATCCTTTAAGCCCCTGCATTGATCATATCATCCCCATAGCCAAGGGTGGCCATCCGTCCGACCTGGACAACCTACAGCTGGCACACTGGACATGCAACCGGCAGAAGTCGGATAAGCTGGTGGCAAGAAGTGATGTGAAGGTGCAGGAAGTAATCAGCAACAGAGTTCTTCCACAGTCGATGGACTGGAGGAACTTCCGAAAGATTCAGGCAGAGGCAGAGCGGAACGAAAGTAAAGCTATATCAGATCCAAAGCAAAGCGAAAACAAAGAAAAAGCAAAACTAAAACAGAGAGTTATGCTTTAAAGAAAAAATAATTTTATACCGGGGGGAGGGTAACCCCGGGGACCCCCGGCCGGAACTTCACGCCGTCACTACGAATATTTCTCGCTGAATCGGATCGGCGCGAGAACAGAAAAAATTTTTTTGGAGGAAAAGAATGAGCGACTACATGGGTATGGAATACCTTCGGCGAAAATTGAATCAGAAAAGGCAGCGGGTGAATCTCCGGTACAAATACTACGACATGAAGAACTATACCAGAGACTTCGGCATCAGTACGCCGCCGGAACTGCGGGCGTTCAATTCCAGTTTGGGGTGGTGCGCTAAAGCGGTGGATTCCCTGGCAGATCGGGTGGTATTTAACGAATTCCGAAACGATATTCTGGCAATGAATGAAATCTACCAGATGAACAACCCGGATATCCTGTTTCGGTCCGCGGAACTGTCTGCGATGATTGCCGGATGTGCGTTCATCTACATTCAGCCTGCGGAAAAGAAAAATGAAGTGCCGTTGATGCAGGTAATAGACGGCGCAAATGCCACCGGAATCATCGACACGGTCACCGGGCTCCTCAAAGAAGGATATGCCGTCATGGAAAGAGACGAGTATGGAGCAGTGCTGACTGAGGCGTACTTTCTGCCGAACGAAACGCTGGTGTACCACAAAGGTGAGGCAGGAGCAATGCGAATCCGGCACGTGGTAAATTATCCGCTGCTGGTGCCGGTGATCTATAGACCGGGAGCCAAAAGACCTTTTGGCCATTCCAGAATCAGCAGGGCGTGCATGTCACTGATGAGCTCTGCAATACGTACGATGAAGCGCTCGGAGATTTCTGCCGAGTTCTTTTCATATCCGCAGAAATGGGTGACCGGGCTGTCAGAGGATAACGAGATTACGGATAAGTGGAGAGCCACCATGGCCACGCTGATTGCAATCACAAAGGACGAGGACGGAGACAAGCCAACCTTTGGCCAGTTCATGCAGCAGTCCATGACGCCGCACACGGACCATCTCAAGATGTTCGCCTCCATGTTCGCTGGAGAGACTGGGCTTACATTGGACGACCTGGGATTCCCGACGGCGAACCCATCCAGTGCCGATGCCATCAAGGCGGCTCACGATTCTTTGAGATTGACCGCAAGAGCAGCACAGCGTTCCTTTGGTTCGGGGTTCCGGAATGCGGGGTACTTGGCTGCATGTCTGAGAGATGAACACATGTATAACAGGAGCGCAGCATGTAAAGCGATTGCCACATGGGAGCCAATCTTCGAGCCGGACGCATCTATGCTCAGCTCCATCGGGGACGGGGTGCTGAAGCTGAATCAGGCGGTTGACGGTTATGTAGATGAAGAGACGATGGGGGACCTTACAGGAATCAGAAAAACGGGAGTGAATGAGAATGGAAGATATCGCACCAAAGCTTCGGAAAGCAGTTCTACAGCGGTTCCATCAGTATCTGGAAATGGATCCGCAAGCTAGGGCATACAGAAAAAAACTGGAAAACGGAAAGCTGAATCGACATGAGTGTGGTCTCTACGTCGATAGGATTGCAAAGTGTGCATCTAAGGCAGTGCAGCACACGATAAAGCCGGATGTGCTGCCCGATGGGATTCTTTACTGGAATATTGCAGAGGCAGTACTGACACCTTTGTACGAAGAAGCATTTGATTACGTAATCGATATTGCGGTGAAGCAAAAAGAACAAGAAACACGAAAAGCAGGGCGACAACTCCGGATTGAGCGTCCGGAGTTTCCGACAGAACGGATAAAAAGCTACCTGAACATGGTTGTGAACAGGAGCTTGAAGGAGAAAGCGAATGAAACAAGCCAGTGATGAAGAGGTGAAAGCGGAATTAGCTAATGGACCGATTGAGAACATTATAAAAAGCTATTACGCTGATTTTGTCGAAATAAATATTAGGGCGCGGGCGGATGCAGGGATAAAGCAGATGGTTATCCGGGAAGCGTTGGGCGGGTGCTGCGAATGGTGCCAAAAGTTAGCAGGAATTTACGAATATGGAAAACATCCGAAAGACATCTTCAAGAGACACGACAACTGTACTTGTTTGGTCACCTTCAAGGATGAAGAGGGGTATACAGATGCTTGGTCAAAGAAGAAATTCGAGACACAGAGAGAAGCTCGAATTACCAAAATGAAAGAAATTGTACAGAAAGAAGGACTGAAAAAGAAACTGAAAACGAAAGTGCGCATAGCAAGGGATGAGGGCAAACCGCTACAATTTTTTAGGAAATTGACTGTGGACAATGAAATTATGTCTGTACAAAGACTTGAAGAAATAATACTCTACCGGTTGATGGAGTACAAAGAAAATAATATATACATATCGGAAGGTGCGAAAGTAAAAGGACGAGACATCCACTACATCAACAAGAGACTGAATGAATGTTATGAACTTCTTGGAATTCAAGATTATATAAGGCCGGATATCTGTGTGATAAGTGTCGAAGAAATGGGGAAAAATGTAGTAGCCGCATACAATTATGAAACAAACACTCTGTTTCTAACACCACAGCTAGGTAAAAACAAAGCTCAAATTGAAAACATGACAAGACAATTTGCCAGAAACGAAGATCCGTTGGCAACCATACTACACGAGCTGATTCATTGGAAAACTGCTATGAGGTATAGAAAAAAGAATGCAGGGGAAATGAATAAACGATATATGGAAACAATAAATATAAGAGCAAAGAAAAAACTTGATAAGCTGAATTATGACGAGTACAATGTAGGAGAGATTAGCGAATATGCAAGACTGCAGTATAACATTGGAAATTATGATGAAACTTATACTGAATATTTGGTTATGACGATATTGAACAAGAGGTGAAAAAATGGTTGTTGCGTGGACCACGGAAATGGAAGAACTGTTTTATTTGTTTGATCCATGGATGGAGTGGCGTGTGAAAAATGAAGCTCCGCATGATGTTAAGGAAGCAGAAAGACAATTTATAGAGCTTTATGCGTACGAAAACAGTAAACAAAAGCATTTGAAAAAATCTGCATGGACAGATGAAATGAAGAGACTCCATAAGATTACGCATCCATGGGTGGAGTGGAGAATGAAAGAAGAAGCTCCGCAAGAAGCCAAAAACGCAAAAGATAGATTTTATGAATTATATGCATATGAAAAAAATCGGCAGATGCGTTTGGAAGGATATATTAATTAGGAATTGAATATCTGAATGATAACAGGTACATGCTAAAGGTAAGAGAGTACCTGGATAGTCATTAATTACAACAAGCCGCCTTCGGGCGGTTTTCTAATGCGCATTTTTTGACCAAAGAACAGGTTAAAAGAGAAAGGAACAGGAGAAAGCATGGAATCAATCATACAAAATGCAGCGGGAATATTTTTGACAATTTGGGGTGTAATGCAGTTTTTGGCACTGGGATATAAACTCTCAAATATGTCCGATGATGAAATACAAACATATGGAACGAGGGCCCGATTCCACCGGAATCTGTCAATTATAATGTTCGCGATTGGAGTGGCGCTGCTGGTGAAGTAGCAGCACAAAATACTGCAGAGGGGAAAACATGACAGAAAGAAAAGGCCGTCAGACTCCCACTCAGTCGTTGGTGCTTCCATACCGAGAAACCCACGGAACGGAAGCCGTCAGAATATATAACAGTACCGGAAAGACCGCACAGGAATGGCAGGAGCTACTTCTGTGCGACATGATGGCATACAATGAAGAGGGATTATGGACACATACCAAATACGGTTATTCCGTCCCCCGCCGTAACGGAAAGAACGAAGTTGTGGCAATGCGGGAGCTTTACGGAATCATGAACGGAGAGAGCATTCTCCACACGGCGCACAGAACACCAACATCTCATTCCGCATGGGAACGGCTCTGCATGCTGATGGCAAAGACCGGACTGAAAGAGGGAGAAGATTACAAGACACTGAAACAGTTCGGACTGGAACAGATCACCATGCTGAAGCAGGACGGAAGAGTGAACTTCCGAACCAGATCCAGCAAAGGCGGACTGGGTGAAGGATATGACTTGCTGGTGGTGGATGAGGCACAGGAATATACCGATGACCAGGAATCCGCGCTGAAATACATCGTTACATCTTCAAAGAACCCGCAAACCGTTTTCTGCGGAACACCACCCACACCGGTTTCTTCCGGAACCGTTTTTCAGAAGATGCGGGAATCGGCCATCAGTGGCCGAGCGCAGAATACCGGCTGGGCGGAATGGTCCGTTCCGGAAATGTCAGAGCCCACCGACCGGGAACTGTGGTACGAGACGAACCCGTCACTGGGAACTGTTTTTACCGAGCGATCCGTTGCGGACGAGATTGGCCCGGACGAGACGGATTTCAACATTCAGAGACTGGGCTTGTGGCTTCGGTACAACCAGAAGTCGGCCATCACCGAAAAGGAATGGACGGAACTGGCCGTGCAGAGGCTGCCGAAGCTGGTGGGCGATATCTATGCCGCGGTGAAGTTCAGCCACGACAGCACCACCGTAACACTGTCTGTTGCTGTAAAAACAGCCGGCAGAAAAGTGTTCGTGGAGGCCGTGGACTGCCGGACAACCCGGGAGGGAAACGGATGGCTGATTAATTACCTTCGGGACATGAAGCCCCGGAAGATTATCGTGGACGGTGCCAACGGTGCACAGCAGATTCTGGAAAAAGAGCTGAAAGAGAACCGCGTAAAAGGCGTGATTCTGCCGACTGTGCGGGAGGTCATTTTGGCCAACTCACTGTTTGAGCAGTGTTTGTTCGAAGGAAGCATCTGCCATTGCAACCAGGAGAGCTTGAAACAGTCCGTATCCAACTGCGAACACCGGGCAATCGGTTCTTCCGGAGGCTTCGGCTATCGCTCCATCAAGGACAGAGTGGATGTTACGCTGACCGAGAGCGTGGCACTGGCATTCTGGGTTTGCCATGAGGACAAGACGAGAAGAAAACAGAAAGTAACATATTAGGAGGATGAAATGCATCATTACATTACAAAGTACGACGAAAACGGGAAAAAATATGCCGAAAGCTGGATTCAGTTGAACCTATTAGGCTGGGCAATCTGTTTTAGCAGAAGAATCATTAGATTATAAAAAGGCAGCCACAATCGGCTGTCTTTTATAATACATATTTTACCGTCCCACCGGGTTAAGTGGAGAAAGGAAATTATCACATGGAAAATTTTAAACCAATCACAACACAGGAAGAGCTGAACGCAGTCATCGGCGACCGCGTCACGAAGGCAAGAGCCAGTGAGCGAAAAACCGTAGAGGAAGAGTTCACTCAGAAGTACGCAGATTACGATTCCATCAAGAACACTTTGACAGAGAAAGAGAATCGGATCACTGAATTAGGCAAAGAGCTGGAACAGGCAAAGAATGCCGGAAGCACCAACGACCAGACAATCAAGGAGCTTCAGGCGAAAGTGCAGAAATACGAGTCCGACTCGGTAAAAACGAGAATTGCACAAGAACTTGGCCTGGATGCCGGCCTTGCAAATAGATTGACCGGAGAGACGGAAGAGGATATTCGAAAGGATGCAGAGGCGCTGAAGGGAATTGTCGGCAGCACTTCGGTGCAGCGCATCAACTACAATCCGGAATCGACGGCGAAAGAAGAAGAAAATGCAGCACTGAAAAATATGCTGCAGGCAATGAAAGGAGAATAAGATATGGCAATTGGAACTAAAGGAATACTGTTTGACCCGGTACTGGTAGCAGATCTGGCAACGAAGGTTAAAGGACACTCTTCCCTGGCAATGCTGTCCGGGCAGACGCCGGTATCCTTCAACGGAAACAAAGAATTCACCTTCTCTCTGGATGCGGACGTGGATATCGTGGCAGAGAACGGAAAGAAGACCCACGGTGGATTGACGATCACCCCGATTGTGATCGCACCGATTAAGTTTGAGTACGGCGCAAGAGTATCCGATGAGTTTATGACCGCAACGGAAGAGGCTCAGCTGAATATTCTGCAGGCCTTCAACGACGGATTCGCGAAGAAGGTGGCACGCGGTCTCGACATCGCCGCATTCCACGGTTTCAACCCGAGAACCGGCACTGCTTCCGATGTGGTTGGAAACAACTGCTTCGATAAGGCAGTTACCCAGACCGTGGATTATGTGGCCGCAAAGGTGGACGACAATATTGAGGCAGCTATTGCCCTGGTAGAGGGCTCCGACGGAGACATTTCCGGAATGGCTGCAACTCCGGCCGTTCGTCAGGCACTGGCTGCACTGAAGACTACCGCCGGAGAGAGACTGTATCCGGATCTGGCTTGGGGCGGAAACCCGGGAACCGTGAACGGTCTGCCGGTAGACTTCAACAGAACCGTTGCAGTGGGAGACACGGACCAGGTAATCGTGGGTGATTTTGCCAACATGTTCAAGTGGGGCTATGCGAAGGAGATTCCGCTGGAGGTAATTCCATACGGCGATCCGGATAATACCGGTGTGGACCTGAAGGGTTCTAACCAGGTTTATCTGAGAGCAGAGGTATATCTTGGCTGGGGAATCCTGGACGAGAAGTCCTTCGCACGGGTTAAGAACAATGTCTAAGTACGTGAATACCAGAACCGGGGCGGTCGTGGAGACCGCTTCGGTGTGCTCCGGAGAGGACTGGGAAGAACAGAAAGAGAGTAAACCGAAGAAACCAGCTGCGAAAAAGCAGCAGAAAAACGAAAAACGCTGCACAAACGCAGCGGAAAAGGACGTGAAGACCGATGAATAATTTTGCAGAGGTTGAGGACATCAAAGCACTGTGGAGAAATCTAAGCACCGAGGAAGAGGCGAGAGCAGAGGCACTGCTTCCGGTGATCGCTTCTTCCCTGCGGATGGAAGCGGACAAGGTGGGAAAAGACCTGGACGAGATGATTCGGCGAAAACCGTATCTTGCGGATGTGGCGAAGTCGGTGACCGTGGATGTGGTGGCCAGAACGCTCATGACATCCACCAATCAGGAGCCGGTGTCTCAGTTTGCAGAATCGGCTATGGGATATTCCATCTCCGGCACGTATTTAGTGCCCGGAGGTGGACTTTTCATTAAGAAGAGCGAACTGGCCAGATTGGGACTTCGGCGTCAGCAGATGAAAGGAATATCGTTATGGGCAGAGGACTCCATGGAATAGATGTGATTCTGTACGAAAAAAACAGAATCGGCACGGACGAATTCAACCGTCCAATCTACGAAGAGCTGCCGGAGGTTGTTCCGGATGTGCTGGTGGGAGAACCGACATCCACGGAAGTTCTGGACACGCTGAACATTACCGGGAAGAAGCTGGTGTACACACTGGCAATACCGAAAGGGGATACCCACGACTGGAAGGACCGAAAGGTGGAATTCTTCGGAAAGAAATTCCGGACATTCGGAGAACCGATTGAAGGAATTGAGGACATGATGCCGCTGAGGTGGAACAAGAAAGTGCAGGTGGAACGGTATGAGTAGTGTGAAGATTAAGCTGAATACCTCCGGGGTACGGGAGCTTCTGAGAAGCAGTGAACTGCAGGAAGAATGCGTATCGTATGCGCAGCAGATTCAGGCGACCGCCGGAGAACACTTTGCAGTGGAGAACCGGAACTATCCGGAAAGACGAGGTGCTGCAGTATATCCGGCAGACGATGAAGGTTATTACGACAACATGAAGAACAATACACTGGTGAAGGCAATGGGCGCCGCGAAAGGGAAATAATGATTGAGAAGACAGTAATTAAATACCTGAGCGAGAAACTGAAGCCGGTGCCGGTTCTGATGGAATATCCGGAGAAGATGGACAGCACTCCATACGTGGTGATGGAGAAGACCGGATCCGGAGAGTACAACTGCATCAAGTCGGCCACCATCGCTTTGCAGTCGGTGGAGGAGTCCCTGCAGAAGGCAGCGGAACTGAATGAGACGGTGAAAGCGGCCATGGACGAATTGGCCGAACTCCGGGGAATCGGAGCCGTAAGCCTGAACAGCGATTATAATTTTACCGACACCACCACGAAGCAGTATCGATACCAGGCGATTTATAACATTACGTATTGCGAATAGGAAGGAGAAACAATATGGCGAACAATGTGAAGAACATTTCTACCGTTAAACCGAGCGTGCAGGGCGCCATCTGGATTGGCGGGGCAGAGGCAGCAGTGCCCACAACCGCAACCGGGGAACTGACCGGCTTCGAGTGTCTGGGCACCGTATCGGAAGACGGCGTGAAAAAGAAAATCTCAAGAGACTCCGAATCCGTCAAGGACTGGGGAGGAAACACCGTGGCCACAATTCAGAAGGACTATGAAGCGACTTATGAATTCACGATGATTGAGATTCTGAATGAGAACGTGCTGAAAACGTACTACGGAGAAGATAACGTAACCGTAACCGGGAATAAAATTACCATCAAGGGAAGCTCCGCGGAACTTCCGCAGAGACCGTGGGTAATCGATACCGTACTGAACGATGGCAGAAAGTGCCGTGAAGTTATTCCGTGCGGAAAAATCTCGGATACCGGGGACATTGAGTACAAAAGAGACGAAGCCATGGGTTACGGAGTGACGGTGACCGCACTTCCGGATGCCGAGGGCAGACCGTTCTACATGTACTATGAATAAGGAGAAGCAAGAGCATGATCAAAGAGACACTGAAAAACGGATTTGAAGTGGAAATCCCGGACGAGAATCTGGACGACTACGAGTTACTGGAAGATTTGGCCGCATTGGACGAAGGGGAAGAGAACACCGGAAAGATTGTGAGCGCCTACAAGAGATTGCTGGGCGGGGAACAGTACAAAGCGCTGAAAGAGCATATTCGGAGTGAGGCGGGCCGTGTATCCGCCACCGCAATGCTGGAAACGCTGCAGGAAATCTTCGAGCTTCAGGACGGCGAATTAAAAAACTGATAACCCTCACCAGAGTAATCCGGGACGATGAAAGACTTCTGATCTGCGACTTGGCAGAAACATATGGAATCTTTGATTACAGGCAGTTGCCCCTTCGGGTGGTGGCTGCCTTATTCTCTGGATTGAGGGAAGAATCAAGATTAGGACAGAAAACGCATGGTGTTCGAGGGGACCGGAAGGATTTACTGCTGGCAGTAATCGCCGACGAAACCCGGGCAATTCATGCGGCTCTCATCGGAGCGGATTACCCGCAGTCAATCACTGCGGAATTGTTTGAGAATAACACGAACAATCAGGCAGAGGGACACGGGAATACCGCAGTGTATGAGAGCAAGGAAGATTTTATGAAGGCACGATACGGAGGTGAGGACTAATGGGCACCACTCTGGCACAGGCTTATGTGCAGGTAATTCCGACCACCAAAGGAATTAAAGGCATGCTTGGGAAAGAGCTGGGAAATGAAGGAGAGTCCGGAGGAAAAACCACCGGAATGAAATTCACCGGCGCTTTTAAGAAGGCAATTGTGGCGGCGGGCATCGGAACCGCACTGGCAAAGACCATCAGCGAAGGCGCAAAGCTGGAGCAGTCCATCGGCGGCGTAGAAACGCTGTTCGGGAAGAAGGATGCCGAGACCGTGAAGCGGAACGCTCAAAACGCGTATAAGACCCTGCAGATATCTGCGAACGACTACATGGAACAGGCAACATCCTTTTCCGCAGCACTGCTTCAGTCACTGAACGGCGACACGAAGAAGGCAGCAGCTGCAGCGGATGTGGCAATCACGGACATGTCCGACAATGCCAACAAGATGGGCACCAGCATCATAGATATCCAGAATGCCTACCAGGGCTTCGCAAAGCAGAACTACACGATGCTGGACAACTTGAAACTGGGTGGACATAACCGTTTAGCTCAGTATAAACCTTGTGAAAACGGTGAAACTCTAAACGAATTAAGACGTAGACAATACCGTGCTAAGTGTGAATTGAGAGCTGCATAAACGTTGAAACATTCCTTTGTGTTTGATAAAATTAAAATAACAAATACGTGGGGGTGCAAAATGTGGAAGAAGATTGCAAGAAACAACAATTATTCAATAAATGAAAAAGGCGAGGTAAGAAACGATAAAACAAATCGCATAAAAAGACCATTTGAAAACAAAAGCAATGGTTACATGACAGTGGATTTATATAAAAACAATAAGTCCGAAAAAGTGACGATTCACCGGCTTCTTGCAGAGGCTTTTATTCCGAATCCGGAAAAGAAAAAGACGGTAGACCACATTGATGGTAATCGGAAAAATAATGCACTGGAAAATCTTCGCTGGGCGACGTATTCCGAAAACAATTCGCGATTCCAAACGGTTGGTGTAAGAAGCGAACCTATTATTGCAGTGCATTACGGAGAGGAAAGAAAAAAACGAGGTGGAGGACACATTGCGTGGCTTGAAATAATTGAACAGTTAGAATTTCAGAGCATTTCAGAAGCAGCAGAATATTTTAAGTGCACAACTAGTAATATATCCTTATTGTTAGAGAAGGGAACAATTGGCCGAAGGGGCCGCACTAGGGGATATAGATTTACATACAAAAGAGGCACAAGATCGAGAATCAATTCATAAAAGTGTAACGACTATCGAAACAAAGAAAACATCCGAAAGGGTGTTTTTTTAATGGAGTAGAGTACAGGCAAGTGTCTGGAAGTGCAAGGGCACCGGAAGGTGTAAGAGATAGTCTAATCTGCACAGAAATGTGCAGCAGTTCGTAAGAACGATTACAGAGTAACGACCTGTAATGAATGTAATGTATGGGGGTACGAAAACAGAAATGGAGAGGCTACTTTCGGACGCAAGCAAGCTCTCCGGGCAGAAGTACGACATCAGCAACCTGTCTGATGTGTACAGCGCAATCCATGTAATCCAGAAGGAAATGAAACTCACCGGAACATCGGCAGAGGAAGCAAAGACGACACTGTCCGGGTCCTTTAATGCCATGAAGGCAGCCGCAAGCAACTTTATGGGCAATATAGCCCTTGGGCAAAATGTGGGCGCATCCATGAAAGGACTGGTAACGACCACAACGACGTGGCTGTTCGGGAACTTAATTCCGGCAGTCGGGAACGTGTTCAAAGCACTGCCTAGTGCGATGGGAACATTCATCAGTCAGGGGGTCCCGCTGCTGATCAGCAGCATGCAGGGCCTGCTGAGCTCCATGGCGAATTCCATGAAAGGAAGCGGCGGAATCATCGAGAACGCATTTAAGGGAATGCTGAACCTGTCCGGAACAATTCGGGCAAGTGCGCCGAAGCTGATTCATTCAGGAATGCAAATGCTGGTGAATCTGGCCAAAGGGATTGCTCAGGCAATGCCAACGATTGTTGCAACCGCTCCGAAGATCATCAGCAATATTGCCAACGTGATCAACGACAACGTGCCGATGGTGCTGGCAACAGCTGCCAAAATCATCTGGACACTGGCCAAAGGACTGGTGCAGGCAATTCCAACATTGATTGCCAACATTCCGGCTATTCTCAGCGCAATATGGGACGTGTGGAGTGCATTCAGCTGGGCAAACTTGGGAAAGACTGCAATCACGAAAATCGGATCCGGACTGAAATCCTTCGGCCAGACACTGGCACTGGAAGGAATGTATGCCATGGACGCGCTGAAAGCGGGCATCGTGAAGGGTGGAAGTGTAATCAAAGGTGCTGTGAAGGGCGCATTCTCGAAGGTGGGAAGGTTCATCACATCACCGTTCAAGTCGGCCGCATCAGGTGTGAAGTCCATCGTGGCGAGAATCAAAAGTTCCGTGAACTTCAACAGCTTGGTGGGATCCGTGAAATCGACATTCGGCAGAGTGAAGACGGCGCTGCTGTCTCCGATAAAGGCAGCAGCCGGAACGCTCAAGGGAATCATCGGGAAAATCAAAGGAATGTTCCCGTTTCATCTGGGGCGAATCCTGAACCTGAAGCTTCCTCACATTTCCGTGAGCGGCGGAAAAGCGCCGTATGGAATCGGCGGGAAAGGGTCTCTGCCGTCCTTCGGCGTGAACTGGTATGCGAAAGGCGGTATCGTGGACGGCGCCACACTGATTGGTGCCGGGGAAGCGGGACCGGAAGGTATCGTTCCGCTGACGCCGTTCTGGGACAGACTGGACAGCACACTGGCCGCAATGCAGAACATGAAGGGAAGCAGCGGCGGGAATGTGACACTGGTAATCAACCTGGATGGCCAGACAATCGCCCAGAGCACTGTCCGCTATATCAACAACCAGACGCTCATGTTCGGAACCAGTCCGCTGAACGTGTAAGGAGGAACACATGACAGAAACACAATTGTTTTTTCTGGCCGGGTCCGGCGTCAAAGAAATCCGAAAGGGCGGAACCGTGACGAGCTGGAGCTGGGGTTCCACCGGAAGCTGGACCAAATTGAAAGCGCCGGTGAGAGCATCAGCGAAAAAAGTGAAGTACAGTAAGAGCGCAAAGGGCGGCAAACGTGGAACCGCCGGGAAGTGGAAGCAGAGCAAGACAAACGTGGAGATTGCCGGCACCACCATTCCGGCGACTGCCGTCCGGCAGATTGACGGTGTAGAACGGACGGTCGAAGTGAGGTACTGCCTTGCCGGAACTGTCACCTACAGCAAGCCGAAGAGCCTCCGGAAGGGCAAAAAGAAAAAGATGTATAAGTACATCTATAACAACACCACTAAGCCGTACTTCTACAAAATTCAGTACCGAGACAAGCCGACCGTTAAAACCACGTACTCCACGTTCAAAGATACGGACGGAAAATATTATGCGTATTTCTCCCCGGTATACTACGACGGAGACACGCAGGTAAGCAGCCCGAGCCGAATGAAGCATCCGACTTCGGTCAATGTAACCTATGCAGAGGTGCGGAAGAATCTGAACTCAACGGCGAACAACAACGAATCCAGAGACAACTCCGGAACGTACGTGTATACCAACGTGCGTTCCAATATCGTCACGCTGGAACTGGAATGGACGGGGCTCAATCCGGAAGAAGGTCAGGAACTGCTGAACGTGCTGAATGCGACGAACACGTACACCGGAGTCAACGAAACCACGCTGAAGAACAATTACATTATTGCGCAGTATCTGGATCCGCAGACCGGGAAGGCGAAGAACGGAACGTTCTTTCCGTCCGACCGTAAAGTGGAGAAGTACCCGAACGGAATGTACAAAAGCGTATCGGTGACATTAACGGAAGTGTAGACAACAATGGGAAAGGGACAGGATGAAATACAGAACGAAAGTAATTATAAACGGAGCAGAGCTCCGGGATGAGCAGAAAGACAATGCAACATCAATTACAGGTGTCAGTGTAACCGGTTCCTGTGGCAACGGCTTCCAGATTGGAAGCACCGCATCCAGTATGCTGGAATTCACGGTCATTAAACCGTACAAGGAGAGTTTCGACGGCGACAAGGTAAATCTCTATGTCCTGCCGATGGAAAGCGAGGAAGAAGAGTCTCGGACGGATGCACTGGAAGCAGAAGTCGGAGACAGGGAGGAAACCGAACACATCGAAGACACGGACGAAGAAAACGACGTGGACACCGAAGAAACCGAAGACACGGACGAAGAGGCAGAGGACGTAACCGAAGCAGAGGAAGCGGAATCCGAAGCAGAAATGGACGCGCTGGAACTGGACCTGTACGACGTGATGAACGGGGAAGCTGCAGAGGATGGGGAAGGTACCGAAGAAGAGGCGGTTCCGGAAGGAGACGGCTGGGATATACTCGGTACTTTTTATGTATTCAAGCAGCAGAACAACAACGACGGAACTGTAACGCTGCAGTGCTTCGACGGATTTCAGCTGATGAACGATCCGTATATACCTGCTCAGAAAAATGGAACCTTCCAGCAGTTCTATGATGATATCCGGGCCCAGTGTCAGGCGAAGGGAATCATCGTGGACGAAGAAACGTTTGAAGCCGAACTGAATCCGGTGCTGGAATGGAATCAGGACTGCACGCTGCGGGAAGCCATCGGATATTTGGCCGGACTGCAAGGCGGGTTCGCCACCTTCGGCGACGACAACACACTTGGAATCAGTTACTTCGGGTACAACGATGAAGTGCTTTTAACATCGGAATTGCTGTCCCGAACAACGACCTCCGCCGGGGAAACCATGGTGGACGGTATAGTGTGTACCGTGAATCTGAAACAGGACACCATGGAAGCCGGAGAAGGCGGCCAATCGCTGTATATGTATAATCCTTTTATGACGCAGGAACTGCTGGATAACATATTCAGTCAGTATCGCGGCATTCGTTATACAGGGGCAGTGGTGCAGGCACGGTGGGACCCGTCGCTGGTGCCGGGCGAGTTCGTCCGAATCATGACGGACAGCGAGTATATGAACTATGTGGCCATGAATAACGCTATGGCAAATTCAGCCGGAAAGACAGCAGAGGAAATCCTGAACCTGAAAAAAGAAATCAATGCGGTGGGGAAATCCCTGCTGGTATCCACGCAGAAGATTACCTTCGGCGGGGAAACGACGGTGGAAATTCGGTCCCATCTAATGACGGAAACCGAGAAGGCCAACGCGCCGCTGTCTCCCAGTGATGCCAAATTCAGAGTCGTTACTGCCGACCTGATCCGCACGAAGGAACTGATTGCCCAGAAAGCGGAAATCGAAGACCTGAAAGCGACCAATGCGCTTATCAAGAATCTTCAGGCAGAGGATGTGAAAATCACCGGAAGATTGGACGCAGCGGAAGGCAACATCGGAAACCTTCAGGCAGAGGACGTGAAGATCACCGGGCGGCTGGACGCAGCGGAAGGCAGCATCGGTAACCTGCAGGCAGAGGACGTGAAGATCACCGGGCGGCTGGACGCTGCGGAAGGCAGCATAAAGGTCCTTGATACGAAAAAACTGTCTGCAGAGGATGCGGACCTGCGCTATGTAAACATCGACTTTTCGAAGATCGATAAAGCATGGCTGCAGGAGTTCTATGCACAGTCCGGAATCATCAAAGACCTGGTGATTGGAGACTCTACCGTAACCGGGCACCTGGTGGGTGTGACCATCAGCGGTGACCTGCTGGAAGGAAATACCGTGAAGGCGGATAAACTGGTGGTTAAAGGTGAAGATGGGCTGTACTACAAGCTGAATATCGAGGGCGGCTCAACGGTAACACCTCAGCTCACCAAAGAAATGCTGCAGAACGGACTGGACGGAAGCAACATAATCGCCAACACAATCACCGCCGAAAAAGTAAAGGTGGATGACCTAATAGCATTCGATGCAACCATCGGGGGATTCAATATTGCGTCGAATGCGATATATTCCGGAGTCAAAAGTTCCGTAGACAATACGACGAGGGGAATGTACCTCGGAGCAGACGGACAGATGAATTTCGGCGATTCTAATAACTATATTAAATATCACAAAGACGAGAAGACCGGGAAGTATGCTCTGGAAATCATGGCAGACCATATGATTTTCGGATCTACAGGAACCAACGTGGAAGATGCCATTGAGGACCTGAGAGACGAAATCACAACGCTGCTTCGAATTGAATCCTCCAGAGGAACGGTATTCAAGAACGACCACGTGGAGACGGTGCTTTCCGTGGTGATCTACCACGGGAAAAAGCGAATCACCAATGCCGCCGAACTGAGCGAAGCCTTCGGAAGCGGTGCATACCTGCAGTGGAAATGGCAGCGGTTGGATGATGATTCGTTCGGAATCATCGCCTCCGCAGACCCGAGATTCGGAAACGATGGTTTTACGTTCACACTCAAACCGGAAGACGTGGACACAAAAGTTACTTTTATGTGCGAACTTATTGTTTAAGAGAAGGAGAAAAAGAAAATGGCTATCAAATCAGCAGATCAGATTACAATCGTTGACGTTACAGATGCGTATTCCGTATTGCTTACATCGGAAGCATATACCTTTGTCGGGAACACTGCCGGCGTTGCGGCAGGTGCTACATGCGAGACCGAAGCAGTAGCCTATTGCGGTACCAATCAGTGCTCCGCCGTGAACGTGAGTGCAGCCAATATTACATGCCCGACCGGGATCACCGCCACGGTAACCAACTCCGGAACAGCGAGACCGAAAATCACATTCAAAACCACGGCAACCGTATCCACTGCTTGTGAGGCAACCATTCCGGTTGTGGTAGACGGAATCACCGTGAACAAGAAATTCTCTTTCGCCGTGGCAAAGGCAGGCGTGCAGGGAGCGAAAGGTGACAAGGGTGAAAGAGGTGAACAGGGCGCCCAAGGTGAACAGGGTATTCAGGGCGTGCAGGGTGAAAAGGGCGACAATGGAGCCGATGCCATTACACTGACTATCACATCATCCAACGGTACCGTGTTCAAGAACAACGAAGGCTCCACCGTCCTCACTGCTCACGTATTCGTCGGCGGGAAAGAGCAGACCATTACCGATGCGGGCGTGTGCGGAAGCATTGGCACCGTCAAATGGTATAAAGGTTCTGCCACATCGGGAACAGCGGCTAAAAGCATCACCGTAACCGCCGGAGAGGTGACCAATTCCATGGCGTATACTTGCCAGCTGGAACAGTAGCGAAAGGAGACTATCATGGCAGTAAAAGGAAGTGCAACCGTCACGCTCTCACAGTACCGGGATACGGACAGTGTGACACGATATTATAAACTGCAATCGTCTTCCATGGCGGCACCGGATAAGCCGACCAACGTGAAGCCGAACGAGACCCCGGCCGGCTGGTCAAAGGCGGAGCCGGCTTGCGACATCACAAAAACTCTGTACACGTGCGATGTCACCGTATTCAGTGACAAGACGACACACGTGTCCGACGTCAGTAAATCCACATCCTACGAAGCCGCGAAGGAAGCGTGGAATAAGGCGAATAATGCACAGGGGACTGCCAACGAAGCCGCCAAAACAGCGGATAATTACATCAGCGCCGATTCCACCGGAATTATGGTATCCGAGAACAAGGGTGCCGCCAAGGAAACCCCGAGCAATGCCACCAAGAACAATGTGTTGATTACAGAGAAGGATGTGCAGATTCGGAATGGGCAGAAAGTAGTGGCGTCATACGGGGAAAGCGTAATAATCGGAAAAAATGAAAGCAATAACATTCGGATAAAAGATACTGGTTTCAGTATCAACGATGATGGAAATGAGATGTTTGCCGTAGAGCAGGAAGACACGGAAAATAATTATATTGGCGAATTTGTACGAGCAACATATGACGCTAGTACAGATACTTGTTCGCTGGAATCAAGCTACAAAGCATATTATCCTAATAGGCTCCCTGTATTATACGTGATACACAGAGATGACACAGAAGGAGACGTGTCGGAAAAAGAAACGATTCAGTACGGAGACACAAAACTTCCGTGCACAGTGTCCATAACGGAAGCGGGAAAATATCTGGTTAAATTCAAGAAAACGGACTGGGATAAGTCGTGGGAGAATATGAGCCCCGGACTGGAGATGAATTACTATGCAGTCGGTGGTGGTGCAAAGGTAACGATAGGAACTCGAACTGACTATGGACTCGCGAATAACGGGTCCTGGTCACTGACGGTGGGTTCGTCTAATACAGCCGAAAACAGAAGTATTACAGTTGGTAAAAACAACAGAGCAAAAGCTGATTCAGTCGCGATCGGAAACATGGCAATTGCAAGAAACAGTGCGATTGCAGTAGGGTCCTATGCAAAAGCAACCAATTACAATTCAGCGGCGATTGGCTACCACGTGCGTACGGATAAAATGAATCAGCTGATTGTGGGGCAATATAATCGGGAAACTACGTACAGCACTCTGTTCGCAGCGGGTTGTGGAAAAGATACTGAACCAGCCAATGCGGCGGCCATCACGGCTACTGGAGATGTCCGGATTAAGGGAACCGTATACATCGGATGCGAAAAAGATTCCTCCGGCGGGATACCATTAGGCACAGTCATATCCGGAACCGGAACCGCCAAGGCTACAGGCGGAAGCGTGGAGATGAAGCCGAAGTGGTGGCGTTGCGGGAATCTTGTACAAATGGAATTCCGTGTCGCCGCAACTGGCGCGGTTAAGCCCGGGGAGAATATAGCAACCGGAACCATTACCGGAATCCCGAGACCGGTGACCACAACCGGGCTCCGCGCCGTGTCCTATTACGGCAACAACGCCAACGTGTCGCTCGTGTCGCAAAACGGCGGGTTTACCGTCCGGAATTGTGGCAGTGATGCGCTGGCCAAAGGCAATGACGCAATCGGAATTTTCACCTATATCACGGACGGGACCTTTATCGGCGGTAGCGGTACCGGTGCACAGCTAGAAGGCGGAGCATAGGGTTCAAAATTTTCTCAAAAAATTTCTGAAATATGCTTGACATATTACTTAATATGATATATAATATAGACAGTTGATAAGGAAACGACTCAGCGAGTAATGGGCAAGCATAGAAAGGAGACCAGCTATGAAAAGTCAAGTATAAAATAAGCGAAAATTCGTTTTCCCTTATCGGTGGTAAAAAGGGTAACTTTAATAAAGCTCCCTTATGGGTGCATTCTCAAAGCCTATCGATAA